>Ga0115002_10000948_pt1 | contig 40709 bp, 37 predicted proteins | sample ArcticOcean_MG_C_8_FD_89576 | JGI IMG/M metagenome (GOLD analysis project Ga0115002, IMG submission 89576) | Marine microbial communities from western Arctic Ocean - ArcticOcean_MG_CB11_86 | ecosystem: Environmental > Aquatic > Marine > Oceanic | place: Arctic Ocean: Canada Basin | collected... | reverse complement strand
GTTCGGCTAGAGCACGCCCTTCGTCGAGGGGACGCCGGTTTCTCTCGGGTCGATAGCCACGGCAGCGCGCAGCGCACGGGCGAAGCCCTTAAAGACGGCCTCGACCATGTGGTGGCTGTTCTCGCCGTAGCAAACCTCGATGTGGAGGTCGATCCCCGCCTGGGTGGCGATCGACCAGAAGAACTCTCTCACAAGCGCGGTGTCGAACTCGCCGATCTGCGCCTCAGGAAATCGGCCCCGGAAGACGAGGTTGCCCCGCCCGCCCGCGTCCATCGCGACAGCGATGAGCGCGTCCATCATTGGGAGGCGGATGCTCGCGTAGCGGGTGATGCCCGAGCGGTCGCCCATTGCCTTGCCGAGTGTTTGACCCAGGAGGATGCCCACGTCCTCGACGGTGTGGTGGCCGTCTACATCGAGGTCGCCCTTGCCGCGCACGGTGAGATCGATGAGGCCGTGGCGCGCAATCTGTCCTAGCATGTGATCGAAAAAACCGAGGCCGGTCTTGATCGTGGCATTTCCCGCGCCGTCGAGATCGGTGGAGATGATGAAGTCTGTTTCCTTGGTCTTTCTACTCGCCTGGGCCTTGCGGTCCGCCTTTTTCGCAGCCACGGCGGGGCCTCCTTTATGGGATTAAAAATCAATCGGTTGCGGGAGTTTAGACGCCTCCCGCGAATTTAGGGCACCATTATGTGCGATTCGGGGAAGTTGCGCCACCTTGGGGCAAAAAAACTGGATGGACAAGAATCTCTAGGTGTTGTCCTTGCGCCGGAGGCGAAGCGCCCGGGCATGAGCGGGTAGGCCTTCGAGGTCGGCGAGCCGGGCGGCTGGCTCGATGAGCGGGCCCGCGCCCTCTTCTGTGAAACTGACCACGCTCGTCCACTTGATGAAGTCAAGCACCCCGAGCGGGGAAGCGAAACGCGCCGCTCTTCCTGTGGGAAGAACATGGTTCGTGCCCGCGACATAATCACCGAGTGGGGCTGTCCCCCATGGGCCGCAGAATATCGCACCGGCGTTTCGCACTTTTCCGGCGAAGGCTTCCGCGTCCTCGATCATGAGTTCCAGGTGCTCGGGCGCGAGGATCTCGACGGCCTCTAAAGCTTCGTCCAGGTTCTTCACCTCGAAGATGGCGCCCCGATTTTCAAGCGCCCGACCGATTATCCCGCCCCGCCCATCGAGATCTTCGTCGGCCAGCAGGCGCTCGACGGCATTGGCTAGCGCGCTTGCGGCACGAGCCCCCACCACGACACCGACAGCCATGGCGTCCTCGTCGTGCTCGGCCTGGGCGATCATGTCAGCGGCGGCCCAATCGGCGTTTGCCGCATCTGCAATCACGACAACGACCTCGCTGGGGCCCGCGTCTTTATCAATGTCAACCGTATCTCGCACGAGACGCTTGGCGGCGGCGACAAAAACATTGCCGGGACCGGCAATCTTGTCCACTTTTGGGATCGAGGCCGTGCCAAAAGCCATGGCGGCGATTGCCTGCGCCCCGCCAACACGGAACATCTTGTCTACACCCGCTATCGCAGCCGCTGCGAGCACCGATGCGGGAACACTCCCGTCTCTTCCGGGGGGCGTGCAGACAACTACTTCTTCCACCCCCGCCGCTTTGGCGGCGAGCGCGCCCATTAATAATGTTGATGGGTATGACGCGGTGCCACCCGGCACATACAGCCCCACACTCCGGAGTGGGCTGGGCCGAAGCGCTAGCCGCTCGCCGGGTCCGGGCTCGCTGACAATCTCGCTGGGCAGCGTTGACTCGTGAAAAGCGCGAATCCGCCCGGCGGCAAGCTCGAGCGCTTCGCGGATACCACTCTCAAGCGAGGCAAGCGCTTCACTCATCTCGTCATCGGATATTTCTATTCGATCGGGTCTAAGAGCAACGCCGTCGAATTTTTCGGTGAAGCGGAGAAGGGCTTTATCGTTTTTTTCTTTCACCTCACCCACTTCTCCTAGCATGGAGAGAGACCCCGAATCCCTAAATTCGCCGACGATGGCGAGGACGGCCTCCTCGGCGTCGCCAAAAGTCCGGCTCGCCGAGATGAGCGAGGTCAGGACCTCGCGATTCGCCTCATCGGTTCCCCAACGGAGCGGGCACTTCATTTTTTAGCCTTTTTCTTGGCGGGCTTGCACACTCTTTTCATCGCCGCGATGAAGGCGCTCACGCGACTGTGGCGGGTCTTGAGGCTGGCGCGGTTGACGATGAGGCGCGCCGTAGCACTGAAGATCTCGTGCACGGGCACAAGGCCGTTGGCGACGAGGGTGCCGCCCGTGTCCACGAGGTCCACGATGGCATCCGCCACCCCGGTCGCAGGCGCGATCTCGACGTTGCCGTAGAGGTGAATCGTCTGGGCCTGGATGCCTTGAGCCTCTAAATAGTGGGCCGTGATACCGGGAAATTTGGTTGCGATGCGGAGATTCATTTTCCGCGAGAGCATTTCCCAGCTTTGCCCCTCGGGCACGGCGATCATCATCCGACATGGGGCGAAGTGAAGGTCTAGGGGTTCATAGACCTCGCGGTTCTGCTCCAGCAGCACATCCTTACCGATGACCCCCAGATCCGCCGCACCACGCTCGACATAGGTGGGCACGTCGTAGTTCCGCAAGATCAGAACGAGCACCCCAGTTTTTTTGTCCTCATGTATAAGGAGGCGCGATTTGTCCGAGATGGGCTTCGAGAGGAGGCCCGCCTCTATCAGGCGCTCAACCGCCGTCGTGAATATCCGCCCCTTGGGCAGGGCCAGCGTCAGGGCACCGCTGTTATTGTTGTTGTTTTCTATCATTCGCTCACCCGCTCTATTTCCGCGCCCAGCGTCCGCAGGCGCTCTTCAATCCGCTCATAGCCCCGGTCAATATGATAGACGCGCCGGACAATCGTATCACCTTTCGCCGCTAGCCCGGCGAGAACCAGCGAGGCACTCGCCCGAAGGTCGGTCGCCATGACGTGCGCGCCCGTCAGTTCTTTCACCCCGTCGAGGTGAGCCGTGCGGCCCTCAGTGACGACTTTCGCGCCCATGCGGATAATCTCGGCAGCGTGCATGAAGCGATTCTCGAATATCGTCTCGGTGATCGCGCACGACCCTTTCGCCAGCGTCATCAACACCATAAACTGCGCCTGAAGATCGGTCGGAAACCCTGGATAGGCTGCGGTCTTGATGTTCACCGGCCTGAGCGGCCCGTTCGCCAGCACCTTCACCCAGTCGTTTCCCTCTGTGACTTCAAGCCCGGCGTCGCGGAGCCGGAGCGTCAGCGAGCGCACGTGCTCGGGCACACAGCGATGTATTGTCACGTCGCCCCGAGTAATGGCACCCGCGATCATGAAGGTACCCACCTCAATGCGGTCGGGCGGCACCTCCACTTCATAGCCACCCAGGCGATCGACTCCCTCTATCTCGATGATCGAGGTTCCCGCGCCACTCACACAGCCGCCCATCTGGTTAATCAGGTCTGCGAGACAGGACACCTCGGGCTCAAGGGCAGCGTTCTCTAGCACCGTCACCCCCTTGGCGAGCGAGGCCGCCATCATCAGATTCTTTGTTCCCGTCACCGTCACCATGTCGAAGGAAATCCGTGCCCCCTTGAGGCGCTTGGCCTTCACTTCGATATAGCCGTCCTCAAGCGAAATTTCAGCACCCATGGCCTCAAGGCCCTTCAAGTGCTGATCGATGGGCCGTGCGCCGATGGCGCATCCGCCGGGCAGGGAGACCTGCGCTTTGCCGAACCGGGTGACCAGTGGGCCGAGCACCATCACCGAGGCGCGCATCGTCCGCACGAGATCATAAGGGGCAACGCCCGTCTTTGCCCCGGAGGTGTCAATGACGACCTCACGCGGGACAGGCCGCTCCACGCGAAGCCCGAATTCGCCAAGAAGGGTTAGAAACGTTTCCGTGTCCCGGAGGTTAGGCACCCGCGTCAATCGGCAAGGCGCGTCGGCCAATAGCGAGGCCGCTAATATCGGTAGCGTCGCGTTCTTAGAACCTGCCGCCTCGACACCGCCCCGAAGGGCTTTGCCCCCGTGAATTCGAAATTGATCCATCGCCTACACCTTCCGCGCTTCGAGGACACGATTCCGGCCAGCGAGATCGCGGCTTGCCACTGGCTCGTCCCAGACGTCGTCAAGTCGAATCATCCGACTGCATTCGGTAATCTGCCCGGGGTCCATTTCAAGGAGGAGCGCCCCACCCTTTTTCAGTCTTGCTGGTGTCTCCTGGACTATCAAGTTCAGAAAATCCATACCCCCCGGCCCGCCATCGAGTGCACCCCTCGGCTCAAAACGGGAGACTTCCGGCATTAGGCTGTCAATCTCGCCCGAAGGGACATAGGGTGGGTTCGAAACAACGGCATCAAACGTACCATCTCCAGGTATCATCTCGAAAATATCCGAATGAATCACCTCAAAATGATCTCCCACCCCATTGCGTCCTGCATTCCTGACCGCCAGCGCCAATGCCGACACGCTCAGGTCAGTGGCAACGATTTGCGCGCCAGGAATCTCCTTGGCGAGCGCCACGCCGACCGCCCCGCTTCCTGTGCACAAATCGAGAATGCGCGGGGCCTTCACCCCGGCCAGAAGCAACAGTGCTCGCTCGACCAGAAGCTCCGTTTCGGGCCTCGGAATCAAAACGGCTGGCCCGGTCTCAAAGGAAAGCGACCAGAACTCGCGTTCTCCCACGATGTAGGCCAGGGGCTCCCTTCCCTCGCGCCGAATCCCTGCATCGGAAAGTTTATCCAGCGCCTCCCGGCTCAAAAGCGCCTCGGGGTGCGCCACCAGACCCGAGCGGTCGAAGCCGGTTGCCCAGCAGATCAACGCCGCGGCATCCGTGGCGGCATTCTCAATTCCAGCTCTGGCGAAACGGCTTTTGAGACGCTCGGACTCGCCGCCCAGAGAGCCCTCGGGCCACCTCGTTGATGCCAGCGAAAGGTTTCTCATTCCGATGCTTCCCGGGGGGAGTCTTCTTCGAACTCCGCCAGCCGTTCGGCCTCCCTGGTTTCGATTACATGGCGGACCATTTCGTCGATCTCGCCCTCGAGGAAATTCGAGAGACTGTGCTGGGTGTAGTTGATGCGGTGATCCGTCACACGGTCTTGCGGAAAATTATAGGTCCGGATTCGGTCGCTTCTATCGCCCGAGCCGATCTGGCTTTTTCGCTCGGCGGAACGCGCCTCGTCCTGCTTGCGCGTCTCAAGGTCGAGAATATGCGACATAAGAATCTTCAACCCTTTGGCCTTGTTCTTGTGCTGACTTTTCTCATCCTGGCAGGTAACGACAATGCCGGTGGGCAGATGGGTTATTCGCACGGCAGAGTCAGTCGTGTTCACACTTTGGCCGCCAGGCCCCGAGGAGCGGTAAACGTCGAACCGCAGGTCAATTTCGGGAACATTGAGCTCAACATCATCGGCCTCAGGAAGAATGGCCACCGTCGCCGCCGAGGTGTGGATGCGCCCCTGGCTCTCGGTGGTGGGCACCCGTTGGACGCGATGGGTGCCGCTCTCGAATTTAAGCTGGCTGTATGCTCCGGCACCCTTAATCAGCGCTGTGACTTCCTTGATGCCCCCGAGGTTATTTTCGTTCCTGTACAACTCCTCGACGGCCCAGCCCTTGATTTCGGCGTAGCGCGAATACATGCGATAGAGATCGGCAGCGAACAGGGCCGCTTCGTCCCCGCCGGTTCCGGCGCGTACCTCGATGATGACGTTCTTGTCGTCGTTGGCGTCCTTGGGAAGCATCAGGCTCCTCAGGCGCAGTTCAATCTCCTCTAGCCTGGGCTCGTATTCTACAACTTCGTCCTTGGCCAGATTGCGAATCTCGGCATCGGAATCCTCAAGAAGCAGTCGCGCATCCTCAAGTGATTCATGGCAGGTGCGCCACTCTTCGAAAACCTCGACAATTCGCGAGATTTCCTTGTGCTCACGAGCCGTCTGCTTAAACTTTTCCCGATCCTTGACGAGTTTCGGATCGGAAAGACGCACTTCAAGGGCTTTGTGTTTTTCGAATATCTGATCGAATTTCTCTATCATGGCGTTGAGGCTCCATCTCCTGCGGAAAGCAGGTGTGATACCGGCGCAGGAGGCTGCGATCGCTCCGGAATCGGCCTCAAATCAAGAGGAAAAGCTCAGGATTGTTCGGTTGACTCAGAGGAAGCCTCTGGCGCGGGCGCTTCCGACCCGGGCTCCTGCGCCACATCAGGCATAGTCGATCCCGCCGGGGGCACTTTCGCTACGGGGGCGGTCGCTTGCAGTTTCGCCTCCTCGGCGTCCCGGGCGGCCTTGATAACGGCCTGCTCTCCACGTCGGCGCAGCCTGGCCTCCTCGCGGGCTGCCTTCTCTTCGGCGTCTTTATTCTTCTCGCGCTCGACCAGCGCGGCGACATCGGCCTCGCGTGACGCCATCTTGCGCTTGCGCTTAGAGACACGCGCTTCCATCCCCTGGAATTTCTTAACGAATCTCTCGACGCGCCCTTCGGTATCGATAATCCGGGATTGCTTGCCGGTATAGAATGGGTGGCAGTTCGAGCAGATCTCGATGCGGATATTTTCAAGAGTCGAGTGGGTTTTGTACTCGGCCTGACATCCACTACAAACAACTGTCGTTTCATGAACCTCGGGATGGATTTCCGTTCTCATCGAGACTGCTCCTCACTACAGAAGGGGGTACTTTCAAGCCGGGCAACTATGGCCGTCCCTCGATAAATCCGTCTAGAATTTTCGCAAAAGACCATTAAAACACAGTCTCCTTCACATCAGCCAGTGAAGAAGGCGTTCTTATACCGAAACTGCCTATTTTTGTCCAGTATCGGTGATATCCCTTAAACTAAAAGGCATTTATGGACATTTCCACCTCGAAAGAAAGAGGCCCAGTGTAAAATCGCCTTTTCGGCGTAAACGGTTCCTTCACCGGAAAAGTGGGGTCTTGTCCAATTCGCCGGAGGCTAGCTGTTCATCGAGAGTAGGAATTCTGAGTTGGTCTCGGTCTCGCCGACCTTCTCGAGAAGAAGCTCCATCGAATCGACACTACCCAAGGGCTGGAGAACCTTGCGAAGCACCCAGACGCGATTAAGTTCGGCCTCGTCCATGAGAAGTTCTTCCTTGCGGGTACCCGACTTATTGATGTCAATCGATGGGAAGACACGCTTATCGGAGAGCTTGCGATCAAGATGGACTTCCATGTTGCCAGTGCCCTTGAATTCCTCAAAAATCACATCGTCCATACGGCTTCCGGTTTCGACCAACGCAGTCGCTAGGATGGTAAGGCTACCGCCTTCTTCGAGATTGCGTGCGGCGCCGAAAAAGCGCTTCGGGCGCTGGAGGGCATTCGAGTCCACGCCACCCGAGAGGACTTTGCCGCTCGGCGAGATGATGGTGTTGTGCGCCCGTGCCAAGCGGGTAATCGAGTCAAGGAGAATCACGACATCCTTTTTATGCTCGACTAGGCGCTTGGCTTTCTCAATCACCATGTCGGCGACCTGTACGTGGCGAGTGGCCGGCTCATCAAAGGTCGAGCTAACGACCTCGCCCCGGACGGAGCGCTCCATGTCGGTGACCTCCTCGGGGCGCTCGTCTATGAGTAATACGATGAGGTGCACGTCCGGATGATTAGTAGCAATGCTCTTGGCGATGGACTGGAGGAGCATCGTCTTACCCGTACGCGGGGCGGCGACGATGAGTCCACGCTGTCCGAATCCGATGGGAGTCATGAGGTCAAGAACACGGATGCTGGCGTCCTTGTTAGAACGACCGTTTTTCGGGGATTTGCCGTTAATGTCTTTTCCGTCAGATGGAAGCTCGAGCGTGATCCGCTTTTCAGGATAGAGCGGCGTAAGATTATCGAAGAGAATCTTGTCTTTGCTCGCCTCGGGGGGCTCGAAGTTGATTTGCTCCACCTTGAGCAATGCGAAGTAGCGCTCACCTTCTTTAGGTTGGCGAATTTGGCCGCTGATTGTATCGCCCGTCCGCAGGTCGAAGCGGCGGATCTGGCTGGGGGACACATAAATATCGTCAGGGCCCGGCAGGTAGTTGTAGTCTGACGAGCGCAGGAAGCCGAATCCGTCGGGAAGGATTTCGAGCACCCCTTCCCCGTAGATGACACCCTCACGGTCCTTGCCGGACTGAGCTTCGATGATTTTATAAATAAGATCCTGCTTGCGGAGACCACTGGCTCCCTCAATTTTCAGTTCCTTGAGAATCGAGTGCAACTCGGTGATGGTTTTTTTCTTCAACTCTGCAAGGTTCAGATCTCGGTTCTTGTTTTCAATTTCTACTGCCATTCCAACAATCTCCTTACTTGGTGGGCTTATCTTCGCGACTTGGGATGTGGAACGGCGCCATGACGAGCACCGTCACCGCCACACCCGCTGCAGGGAGGCAACCACAAGTAGCCTCTGGCTGCGAAGAAAATTTCAAAAACTACTGACCAGGTTTACTACGACTTTCAGGCGGATTTTATTCCAAGTAACTTTCTCTCTTCAACTTCGAAACCCATATCTGAGTGGGCAAATGAAATCTGGGATGTGTACTTCCTTGGACCAAATCTTAGAGTAGTTATCTCTCCAACCGTTTTCGTCGAGACACGCTTTCCGGTTCACAGTCCCATGACTACTTAACGTCCGGTCTCGAATCGAAAAAACGATTGTAACTAGATACACCGAAAATGAGGGCGAACAGCCAACTGAGGACTTGCAAAATTAAATCTGCGATAAATGTAGGGGCAAGGGGAAAATTTGTCAATCGCTGTTTTTTTCTTTTTCTCGAGCCTTTTCTAAAAGCCAAGCGGCCAACACTTCCACTTCCTGGGCAAGTTTATCGAGATTTCCACTATTGTCCACGACAAGGTCTGCGTATTTCACTTTCTCTGCGAGCGGCATCTGAGAAGTGATTCGAGCGCGCGCGGCCCCCTCATCGAGGCCACCCCGGCTCAGAATGCGGGCGAGTTGCTCTTCCTCACCGCATTCCACCACCACGACTAAATCGAACCGCCGCCAGCCACCGGACTCGACCATGAGCGCCGCGTCAACGACTGCAACGGGGGACCCACCATCCGCCTCCCGGACATCGAGCCAGCGGTCCTGCTCGGCCTTGATGAGCGGGTGAAGAATACTTTCCAGTGCCCAGCGAGAAGCTTCATCACCAAAAACTATTTTACCCACACGCTCCCGGTCAAGGCTGCCGTCGGGAGCAAGCACACCAGGCCCTAACGCGGCGACAATCTCAGGGAGCGCCTCGGCCCCTGGCTTCACCACATCACGCGCAATAATATCGGAATCTATTACAGGAATGCCACTTTTGATGAGTAATTTACTGACAGTGGTCTTGCCGCTGGCGATCCCACCCGTAAGACCAACACGAAGCAAAATCAGCTCCCGCCGCAAGAAGAGCAGGCAGATCTAGCCGAAGCCCTAAACGCCCCGACGGTTCGCTTCCTGTTCGTAGTGCTTGGCATAGAGAATTTCCCACTCCCGCGTTCCCTCGACGAGACGACTAGAGTAGCTACTGAGTATTCGGCTAACTTCTTCGTCGATTTCATCATCGATAGCCAACTCGTTCGTGATAGCGCGGACAACGTTGATTCGAATGTCGGTCATCTCACCGAAGAACTCGACATCATCGTAATCCTCTAGATCCTTGACGATCAAGTTCGAGAGGTGATTGATCTTCTCTCGGCTGATACGCATCGGCGCATCCTCCCTTTCAGGCGCGACCGTCGCCGGATTAAAGAACCAGATTTCGCTCGCGAGCGAGCTTGGTCTTCACCATAGTGAACATCCGGCTGTAGTCAACATTGTCCTTATCCATGTCATCCTGATAATCACGAAGGATGTCCTTCACCTCATCGTTCAGCCGATCTTCCACCAGGAGATCTTCCTCGATGACACTAGCCAAGCGAGAGCAAAGGGCTTCCTCCCCCCCGCTGGTCTCGATAATTTCCCGCCTGAGCAGACGCTCGACAACTTTGTTCGAAATCCGCTTGATCATCTCTTTCCGCAAACGCATATGCGTTTCTCCTCGCGCTAAACGGCCCGGAGCTCGAGCAATTCTAACGGTCGATACAGGTTCAGAACTCCCCGAAAACCAACTCAAGCCTCATTCCTTGGGACAATACCTCATCTGGGCAGCTCAGCGCACCCCCCTACGGAGAACGAGCCAAATCTTTCTTTTCGGGCCTGCACCAACCTAATTAGATGACGCCGACCTTTGGCGAAGGGCATGAAAACTACCCACGCTCTGGAGGCATTGTCCCATCCGCTCGGAGCCAGGATCCGCGCCGTGGCAATCCGACCCGCCCGTCCGAACAAGACCATGCTGCAGGGCGAGGGCACGGTAGCGCCGCCGGTCGTCATCTCCTTGGGAGAGGTGCTCGGCCTCGATTCCGGCCAGCCCGGCCTCGATAAGCCCGGGGATAATTTCATCAACGCCAGAGAGGTTCGGGTGCGCGAAGCTCGCGACCCCCCCTGCCAAGACAATTAAGCGCACAGCCTCGACAGGCTCTATCATATCGAGTTCGACATAGGCTGGCCTTCCCTCACCGATATATTTCTCAAAAACTTCCTCGCGCCGAGCGACAAGCTTTTTTTTCACCATATAGGCCGACAGATGCCCGCGCCCGATGCTCGCCGCCCCACCATACTCCCGCATGAATTCGTCCGGATCGATCAAGAGGCCTAGCGCCAGAAGACGCCCAATCATCTCGGCCATCCGGTTTTTTCGCATTTCCATGTAGCGGGTCATCTGCGCCATCAACTCCGGGGCCTCGGGGCGAATAAAGTGGCCCAAGATGTGAACAAGGCGCCCATCGTGGGAGGAGGAAAGCTCTACGCCGTTCACGAACTCGAGTCCCAGGCGACCGGCTTCCCCGCGCGCCTCCTCAAGCCCATCCACCGTGTCGTGGTCGGTCAGCGAAACGATTTTGAGCCCCGCCGCTTTTGCCCGCACCATGACGCGGCTGGGTGAATCAGCGCCATCCGAAGCATTCGAGTGAAGATGCAGATCAACGACAAGCGATGATTCGGGAATATCTGACCCAGAAGATAAAGACATTGCTACAGGCTCCACCATCCACCCATGCGGAAGGAAGATACAAATACAGCGTTCCCAGGCGGATAAAATTATGGAGCGGGTGATGGGATTCGAACCCACGACGTCCAGCTTGGGAAGCTGGCACTCTACCGCTGAGTTACACCCGCCTATGAGGCTGACGATAGGTCTTGGAGGTAGAGAGTGTCAAGAAGAAACGCCTGACGAGTGGCCAAGCGTCCACTCGGAACTCCCGTATCGGTTGACATGAATTTCCTCGGCTCGACCCCGTTCGGCCTCACTGAGCGGCTCCTCTGCGAGGGGGCCGAACACCTCTTCAATTCCCGCCCGGAGCGCATTTGAGGCCTCGTCATAGCTCACTTCGCGGCCCAGAACTTCACACAGTCCGACCGCATGATCTGCCGATGTGCCACCACCATTTGGGCCGTCACCACTGGCCCGGACTTTTAAAAGGGAGGCCAGGCGCTCCCCTGGTGAACGCAGAAGAATGCTCCCGTGCTGGAGAACAGCACCGCCCTCGCGGCACTGCGCACTACCAGCCACCTTTCGCCCCCCGATGGAAAGCTCCCACACAGAGGACGTCGCGAAACAAGATGGTTGAGAAACGTAGGCCCTTCCGCTGGGAGGGGCGAATTCCACGGGCGCGCCCAACCGCCTGAGCCCTGCCGCCAGCCCATCGCTAATTCTCCGATAACTCTCCTCGATGCTGCCGCCAAGAATTGCCCCGGCTCCCGTGATCGAATAGGTGATTTCCCGATCATGGAGCACCGCCCGCCCGCCGGTGAGCCTCCGGCAAAGATCTACACCTTCCCCGGAAAGCCGCTCAATGAAAACGTCCCGCCCGGCGGACTGGTTTCTACCCACAGTGAGCGCCGCCGGAGACCAGGCATAAAGACGGAAGACAAAAGGGGTGTCCCCGACGGGAGCGCCAGAGGCCAAGTAGGCTCGGCAGTTTTCGAGAAGCACTTCATCCACCGCCATGTTCCATGCGGCGCTCCTCGCGCCCGTGTCAAGATAGCGGGGATTTGTGGGATTCGGATTCATCAGAGAAAAGCCGGTTAGGCGTAGCTCTCCATCGGCTGGCACGAGCAGATAAGATTCTTATCCCCGTAAGGATTATCGATGCGCTTAACGGGCGGCCAGTACTTACTGGCCCGAACCCATGGAAGCGGAAACACCGCCTTTTCCCTCGAATAGGGATGGGCCCACTCCTCGGAAGCGATATCGCCCATGGTATGAGGCGCATTCTTCAAAACATTGTCGTCCTTGCCGGCACGGCCCTGCTCGATCTCGCGTATCTCCTCGCGAATGACAATCATCGCGTCACAAAAGCGATCCAGCTCTTCCTTGGATTCACTCTCGGTGGGCTCGATCATCAGCGTCCCTGCAACCGGAAACGACATTGTCGGGGCATGGAAACCAAAATCCATAAGCCGCTTGGCCACGTCTTCGGCGGACACCCCGGAGTCATCCTTGAGGGGCCGCAAGTCGATGATGCACTCGTGGGCCACCATTCCGTTTCGGCCCGCGTAGAGAACATCGTAGTAAGGCTGAAGGCGCCGCGCGGTGTAGTTGGCATTCAAGATAGCGACCTGCGTCGCCTCGACGAGCCCCTTCGATCCCATCATCGAGATATAACTCCACGATATCGGCAGCACACCGGCGTTCCCCCATGGGCCAGCCGATACGGCGCTCACCCCAGTTTCGGGACCCGCGTCCGCCACGACCGAATGCTTGGGCAAGAATGGTGCGAGCTGGCCCGCCACACAGATCGGCCCCGCCCCTGGCCCTCCGCCGCCATGGGGTATCGAAAACGTTTTGTGTAGGTTGATATGTATGACATCAGGGCCAAATTCGCCCGGCCGGCAAATACCCACCAAGGCGTTGAGATTCGCACCATCCATATAGACCTGGCCGCCGTTATCGTGGATGACACCACAGATCTCCGACACCGCTTCCTCGAAAACGCCGTGGGTTGAAGGGTAGGTAATCATCAGGGCGGCGAGATTGTCCTTGTGCTCGGCGACACTGGCGCGCAGGTCGGCGAGATCAACATTTCCCTGTTTATCGCAGGCGACGACAACAACCCGCCAGCCGAGCATGGAGGCGCTGGCTGGATTCGTGCCGTGCGCCGAGCTGGGAATCAGACAGATGTTCCGGTGAAGCTCGCCCCGGCTTTCATGATACTTGCGAATGGTGAGAAGACCCGTGTACTCGCCCTGGGCACCCGAATTGGGTTGAAGGGAGACGCCCTCGAAGCCACCGATGTCGGCAAGCATCATCTTGAGCTCTTCCATCATCAAGCGGTAGCCCTCGGTCTGATCAGCGGGGGCAAAGGGATGAATTTTCGCGAATTCGGGCCAGGAGACGGGGATCATCTCGGTCGTGGCATTGAGCTTCATCGTGCACGAGCCGAGAGGAATCATCGAGCGCGTCAATGCAATGTCCTTTTCCTGGAGCCGGAAGATGTAGCGGAGCATCTCGTGTTCGGGATGATAGCTGTTAAACACCGGATGGGTGAGATAATCGGTTGTTCGGGCGAGTGTGGGCGGAATTTTATCTCCCGCCGAGCGATCGATCTCATCCAGCGAGAAATCAACTTTCCCACCCGAGAAGATTCCCCACAGATCATCGACGTCCTCTCTCCGTGTGGTTTCGTCGAGTGAGATGCCCACGCGATCTCCGTCCACGACACGAAAGTTGATCTCCTTCGCTTCGGCCCGCTTCCGTATCTCCGCCGAGCCGCTGGGCATCTTCACTGTGATTGTGTCGAAGAAATTTTCGGTCTCAATCTCACAGCCGAGCTTTTCGAGTCCCGCCGCCAAGATCGATGTCATCCGATGAACACGCCGCCCGATTCGAAGGAGGCCACCGGGACCATGGTAGACGGCGTACATGCCCGCCATGACCGCGAGTAAAACCTGGGAGGTACAGATATTGCTCGTCGCCTTCTCGCGGCGAATGTGCTGCTCTCGCGTCTGGAGGGCAAGCCGGAGCGCCGGGGCACCGCTGGCGTCCACCGAGACGCCGACCAGCCGGCCCGGCATCGAGCGCTTATATTTTTCTTTCGTGGCGAAGTAGGCGGCGTGCGGCCCCCCCAGCCCAAGAGGAACACCGAATCGCTGGGTGTTCCCGACCACGACATCAGCCCCAAACTCACCGGGCGGCTTGAGCAGCGTGAGGCTCAATAGATCGGCGGCGACAATAACCAGCGCGCCCCGCTCGTGGGCCTCGGCCACCAACGAAGCGTAGTCATGCACCTCGCCCGATGAAGCCGGATATTGGAGCATCAGGGCATATGGTTCGCCCTCGAAGGGGCCCTCACGGTGATCGCCGACGGCGACTTCGATGCCCATCGGCTCGGCACGCGTTTTCATTACATCGATGGTCTGTGGATGACAATCCTTCGAAACAAAGAGTCTTTTACTGTCGGATTTGCTGATCGAGTAGCACATCATCATGGCTTCGGCCGCCGAGGTCGCCTCATCGAGGAGCGAGGCGTTGGTCATCTCCATGCCGGTCAGGTCCATGACCATGGTCTGAAAGTTGAGAAGCGCCTCAAGGCGGCCCTGGGAGATTTCTGGCTGATAGGGCGTATAGGCCGTATACCATCCAGGATTTTCGAGAATATTACGGAGGATGACGGTGGGAGTATGGCAGTCTGAATACCCCATGCCGATCATCGTGCGGAAAACACGATTTTTCGAGGCCAGGGTTTTGAGACGGGCCATTACCCCCTGCTCGGTGCGGCTCTCGCCAATGCCGAGGGGGCGACTCGAAATGATGGGGGCCGGAACTGTTTTCTCGATTAGCTCTTCAAGCGAGGAAAGACCCAGCGTTCCAAGCATGGCAGCGATATCGGCCTCATCGGGCCCATTATGCCTGCGGATGAACTCGCCCTTGTTTTCGAGTTCCTCAAGTGACGCGCGAGCATCAGACATGGTGGATCATCCTCAATCGGGCGTTCCGGACCCTGCACAGCACGCCCCCCATGCACATGCGCGGCGGCCTTAAATTTCGAAAACAATCGGGGCACTTTATTCGAAAAAAGACAGCTTATACGCCCGCTGGTGACCAAGGGGCGGTCGGAGATTGCAGAAACGGTATGAACAGCCGAATCAGGCGCTTTCCTCTTCGACAAACGATTTGTATTCGTCGGCTCCAAGTAGGCCGTCCACCTCGGAGGCATCGCTCATCTCGATTCGCAGCATCCAGGCTTCATCATACGGCTCACTATTGACGAGTTCAGGCTCATCGTTGAGCCGCTCATTCACTTCTGTCACCGTACCAGTAATCGGAGAATAGAGATCCGATACGGCTTTCACCGACTCGACAACACCGAACGTGTTATTCGCCTCAAGCTCCGTGCCCACATCGGGCAGTTCGACATAGACCACATCGCCCAGCTCGTCCTGCGCGAAATCGGAGATTCCGATCAGCGCGATATTACCTTCCACTTTCACCCACTCATGTTCACGAGAATATTTCAGTCCCGAAGGATATTCCATCGTCTGCATTACCTCCCACTAAAAATGACGAGTAGGTTAACCGCCGAAAAGTATTTTCTGTCTCCTGAAACCTCCTGAGTCCATATTCATTCCCGGCCCCACGTTATCTTTTTCTGTAAAATGGCGTCTTGACGACTTTCGCCGCCCGGGCCTTTCCCCGAATGTCCACCTCAATCTCGCTCCCCGCCTCAGCATGGGAAATTGGAACGTAGCCGATGCCAATGGCTTTGCCAAGCGAGGGACTCATGGTTCCGCTGGTGACGACCCCGGAGGGCTCTCCATCCAATAAAATCAGGGCTCCTTGGCGGGGGATGCCGCGGTCCACCATCTCAATGCCCACGAGTTTCCGGGCCGGGCCCCGCTCTTTAATTTCAAGAAGACGCTCCCTGCCTACAAAATCGCCCGCTTTGAACTTGACTACCCAGCCGAGCCCCGCCTCAATCGGATTCGTCTCCTCGTCGATATCGTTCCCGTATAGGGCAAATTTCATCTCGGTCCTAAGTGTATCTCTCGTCCCGAGACCAGCAGGCACCATCCCCAGAGGGGAGCCCCCCTCAAGCAGGGCGTCCCAGACCGCAGGGGCGTCAGACGAGGCAAGATAAAGTTCAAAACCATCCTCGCCCGTATAACCCGTGCGCGAGGCAAGCACCCGGCGCCCTACCACTTCTCTTTCTGCGGCGGTGTAGTACCCTATCGCCTCAAGATCGCCCCCGCCCGGTATCAACCCGGCCAGCATTTTGTTCACAGCTGGGCCCTGCAGGGCGATCAGCGCAGTTTCTGAACTGATATTTCTAAATTCGACGCCTTCGCTCTTGTGGGCGGACATCCACTCCCAGTCTTTTTCGATGTTTGCCGCGTTGACCACGACCATGAACCGCTCGGGCGCCAGCCGGTAAAGTGTCAGATCGTCCACAATGCCGCCGCTCTCGCGGCACATGGCCGAGTAAAGAACCTGGCCGACCTCCATTTTTTTGACGTTGTTCGTCAGGAGGCCCTGCAAAAATGCCTCGGCACCCGGCCCCTCGGCCTCTAACTCGCCCATATGGCTGATGTCGAATAGGCCCGCCGCCGAACGGGTGGCTTTGTGTTCATCCATGACGCCAGCGTACTGGACGGGCATTTCATATCCCGCGAAAGGAACCATCTTGGCACCCGCGAGTAGATGCGCATCATAAAGCGGCGTACGAAGAAGAGTTTCCCCGGCCTCGGTCATGGCCACCCCTAAAGGTTAAGAAAAGTAATTAAAGCGGAGCGTGTGAATTCGAGACTTACCGTGTCCAGCGACGAATTACAAGAGGAAATCTCACAGCCGGGGCGGAGGCTCGAGCCGGGCAAGACAAAGATTTATAACCAACAACTTTCCAATAGTTTACACATCTGGATAGTGTTTCTACCGAACCGCCCACAACTAGCCGAAGGCGCGGATGCCGGTCTCGTAGCCTGCGATAATGAGCTTTTGAATCTGGCTCGTTCCCTCGTAAATAGTCGCCACTCGGGCGTCGCGCATGTAGCGCTCGACAGGAAACTCGTCGCTGTAGCCCATCCCGCCATGAATCTGTATCGCGTCATTGGCGCACCGCACAGCAGTCTCGCTGGCGAAATATTTCGCGATCGAGGTTTCCTTGGTATTGGGCACGCCTGCGTTCTTGAGTTCGCCCGCCCGGTAAACCAGAAGACGCGAGGCGTCGATGTCCACCACCATCCGGGCGATAATTTCTTGTACAAGCTGGTGCGCCGCTATCGGCTTGCCGAAGGTGTGGCGCTCCTTGGCATAGGCGACCGACGCCTCAAGCGACCCCTGGGCGATGCCGAGACAACCGGCCGCGACCGAGTAGCGCCCGTTATCAAGTGCGCTCATCGCAACCTTGAAGCCGTCCCCCACCTCGCCCATCAGGGCATCGTCGGACACCTCGACACCGGCGAGAAAAATCTCAGCCGTGTTCGAGCTTCGAAGCCCAAGCTTGCCGTGCATATCCTTCGACTCAAACCCTGGGGTGTCAGTCTCCACCAGAAAGGCAGCCATCCGCCGGGAATTATCCCTGTCGGTCTGGGCGATAACGAGGGCGAGCTGTGCGACGCCACCATTGCTGATCCAGATTTTTTGCCCGTCAAGCCGCCATGCCGCTTCAGTTTTCGTGGCGAAAGTCTTGATGTTCTGCGCATCCGAGCCGACATCGGGCTCAGTCAACCCCAGACAGCCGATCCACTCGGCCGAGCAAAGACGCGGAAGATATTTATTTTTCTGCACCTCGCTCCCCCACTTCAAAATGGTCGAGGCCACGAGAGACATCTGAACAGAAAGAACGGTTCGCACCGAGGAGCAGGCCTTGCTGATCTCCTCCATCAGGACGGCATAGGAGATATAATCCATTCCCGCCCCGCCGTATTCCTCCGGAATCACCCCCCCATAAAAGCCAAGCTCGCCCATCTCTTTAACGATGTCGGCGGGAAAGCGCCCATCGATATCGTTCTGACGGGCGACGGGCACAATCCTGCACTTGGCAAAATCGGCCGCCGTCTCCTTGAGCAAGCGCTGTGCCTCGTTCAGTTCAAAATCCATCCGTCTTTAATCCTCGTAGGTGTAAAAACCACGTCCGCTTTTGCAGCCCAGATGGCCCGCGCGCACCATTTTTTTAAGAAGAAAATTTGGGCGATAACGCTGATCGCCCAGCTCCCGGTAAAGGGTTTCGGTCTTGGCAAGATGAATATCAACGCCGATAAGGTCAATTAACTCGAGCGGCCCCATAGGGAAACCGCAGCCCATTTTCAACGCCGCATCGATATCCTCCGCCGAGGCAAGACCCTGAGCAAAGACCTCAACAGCCTCATTCAGCGACCCGGCCAGAACACGGCTGCCGATGCCCGCGGGACTGTCGAAACGGGCGTGGACGGGCTTCTTGCCCAGCTTCTCGGCCAGGGCGCTCACGGCGTCCACCGTCTCCTGTGACGTTCCAATTCCGGGCATGACCTCGACCAATTTCATTACGACCGGCGGGTTGAAAAAGTGCATGCCGCAAACTTTATTGGGCCGCGAAGTGGCCGCCGCCATCTCGCTGATGGAAAGCGAGGTGGTGTTCGACGCGAAGATCGTCCGATCCGGCGCGGCTTCATCAAGCGCGGCGAGTGTTTTTTTCTTGACCGCCATGTCCTCGAAAATCGCCTCGACAACGATGTCCGCCTCCGCTGCGGCGGCGTAGCCCGATCCCAATGTGACAAACCCGACAATCTTGTCTTTATCATCGGCACTCATTTTCCCCTGCTCGACTCGACGGGCCATTCGCTTTTCGAGACCGGCCACGGCTTTTGCAACAATATCCTCGCTTTGATCTGTCAACGTGACCGGAATGCCGCTCTGGGCAAAAATCTGTGCAATGCCCGCGCCCATCGTCCCGGCGCCGACCACCATCGCCTTCTTGAAGTCCATTTTGATTTTCCTCTCTACTCGGTTCGTTGAATCACAACGGCAACGCCCTGCCCGCCGCCGATGCACGCGCTCACGACCCCAAACTCCTCGCCACGTTGTTCCAGAGCGCTCAGGCACGTGGCGATGATCTTGCCGCCCGTAGCGCCGACGGGGTGCCCAAGCGCTATCGCGCCGCCATGCACGTTCAATTTCCTGCGGTCCCATTTCAGTTCACGCTCGCAGGCGACAATCTGAGCGGCGAAGGCTTCATTCACCTCAATGAGATCCATGTCATCGAGGCCGAGCCCCGCGCGCTCAAGCGCCTTCGGAATGGCCGTGACCGGACCCAGCCCCATAAATCGGGGTTCTACACCGGTCGAGGCGTAGCCCCTGAGCACTGCAATGGGCCGCACACCAAGCTCCTCGGCACGTTCGCGCGAGGCGAGAACAAGGGCCGAGCCCGCATCCGCTTGGGTGCAAGCGTTTCCTGCCGTGACAGATCCTTGCTCGTTGAAGACGGGCTTGAGCTTACCGAGCTTTTCCATCGATAGTCCGCCGCGCGGGGTCTCATCGGTGTCGAAGAAAGTGATTTCTCCCATTCGACTCTTAAGCTCAATCGGGACAATTTCGGCGGTGAATTTTCCACACTCGATTGCGGCGGCAGCCTTCTCCTGGCTTTCGAGGGCGTAGGCATCTTGCTCCTCACGAGTGATGTTGTAGCGCTCGGTCAAATTTTCCGCTGTCACGCCCATCAACTCACCCGCCAACGGGCACATGTAACCGTCCTGGTAGATAAGATCCAAAAACTCGGCATGTCCGAAGCGGTTGCCCCAACGCGCGCCCGGCTGAACGTAGGGCACATTCGTCGTGCTCTCAGCTCCACCAGCGAGGACCACGTCGGCGTCCCCAGCCCGGATGGCTTGAGCGCCAAGGGCTGCCGCCTTGATGGAGGAGCCGCAACGCTTGTTTACCGTGAAAGCGGGCACTTCAACTGGAAGCCCAGCGCCAACCGATATCACGCGGGCAGAGTTCGGGCCCACACCCGCCTGCCAGCCATTGCCGATGACAACTTCGTCAAAATACTCGGGGGCAATACCCGAGCGGCGAATAGCTTCTTTGGCCGCGTAAACACCAAGGTCTACCACGGATTTATTCTTCAGCGAGCCGCCAAATCCAGCACCGGCGGTGCGAACACTGCTCAGAATAACAACCTCTTTCATCAAATGGGCTCCCGTAATATATCCCTGGGCATTCAAAAAATTTCATTCTTATCATTCAGGAAAGATGCGGAGGATAAGGGGACCCCCCCCTGTCGCAGACTGTTTTATGTCACACCGGCCTGGCCCCGGCAAGATAACCTAGCTTGGCCGCCTGAAAGCCTCAGACATTCTCCGCCAACACACGCAGATCCTCGAGCGCATCGAGAAAATCCTTGGGCGGCTCCACCTCGAATTCGCAGGCCGCCTTAGTCACTGGATGCTCAAACCCGAGCCGATAGGCGTGTAATGCTTGGCGGGCAATCAACGTCTCGGCCTCTATTTTTTTGGGCTGATTTCCCCGCCCCGGTAACCGCCCACGACCGTATGTCGGGTCGCCCAGTACCGGAATGCCGATATGATTGAGGTGAACCCTTATCTGGTGCGTCCGGCCCGTCTCGAGCCGAACCTCAAGAAGCGCCGCCACCTCAAGCACCTCGCGAACAGTGAAGTGGGTGACGGCCTCACGCCCTCCCTCGACAACCGCCATCGCCGTCCTGTGGGTGGGGTGGCGTCCGATGGGCGCGTCAATCGTGCCTTTTCCGTTACTAGGAACCCCCTTCACAATCGCCAGATAGCGGCGCTGGATTCGGCGAGCCTTGAGGGCCTCCGAGAGGCGGCGGTGAGCAAGGTCCGACTTGGCGACAATGAGGAGCCCCGAGGTGTCCTTGTCAAGCCGATGGACGATGCCGGGGCGCTCGACACCACCGATTCCTGAAAGCTGATCCCGGCAGTGGTAAAGAAGCGCAGCGACCAGGGTGCCCTCCCGGTTTCCAGCGCCGGGATGAACCACCATACCCTGCGGCTTGTTCACGACCAGGAGATGCTCGTCCTCAAAGCGGACATCAAGAGGGATATTCTCGGGGTCGAGGCGGTGCGGCTCGGGTGGGGGAATCTCAATTTCGAGTTGCGCGCCAGAAGGCACTTTATGGCTCGCCTTGACCCCGGGCTCGCCATTCATGAGAACATGCCCCTCGCGTATCAGGGCCTGTATTCGTGCGCGGGAGAGATCACGAAACTCGCCGACCAGATAGGCGTCTAGGCGCGGGGCCCCCTTTGGGCACTCCCGGTGAAACGTACCTGGATCCACGCCGGCTCCTAGAGTTTCACTAGCGAGTCAAGAACACGGGTGCGGCGGTGGACTGTCCCGCTCAAGAGTGTGCCTTTCGAGACGATATCGTGATAACCCTGCCCGACGAGAAACCATCCTTCGGGCACCTCAACACTCATCCCGTAGGCAAGCGGACGGTGACCCTCACCGCGTTCGATACACAGGCAGTGTTTATCTTCGAGGAAGGCGAGCCGGTTCCAGTAAAGCGAATCGCTTTTCCTGGCCACCCGGCCCTGAATCGTGACAGGATCGTCCATCAGATCCCACAGCGCGAGCCCGTCCCAGCAAATCGAATATACGGCAACAAAAACCGCCCCGGCAAGGACAAACACCGACGGCAGACCACCCGGCGAAAAACCGTAAAATGCCGACAGGACGGCGATAAGACATCCGAATAACGCACCCGCGCCCCAGAAAACCAGCGTGTTCTTAAGGTAGTGAACCCCATATTTCCGCGCGAAGACCACGGGAGGGGGCGATGTGCGTCGCAGTCCATCAAGCGGGGTGGTGGGAACAAATGCCATGGCCTTATTCTCCCTCGGGCTCGCCGCCCGGCTCTTTGCCTGGTGCCTCGTCCGGTGGCTCCCCATATGGGTTTCGAATAATTTCCAAGGCGAGAAGTGCAACGCCCACCGTGATGCACGAGTCGGCCAGATTGAACGCCGGCCAGTAATAATCCTGGTGGTAGAAAAGAATAAAGTCGATCACCTCGCCGTGCACCAGACGATCGATCAGGTTTCCGAGCCCGCCGCCCGCAATGAGGGTCAGGCTGACCCGCCCCCGGCGGCTATCGAGTTCATTCGAGCGAAAAAGATAATAAATGAACACCAACGCACCCAGGGTCGCCGTAATGAAAAACATGCGGCCCCAGCCCAGAGGAAGCCAAGACAGAAGACTGAAGGCCCCTCCCCGGTTTCGGAAATGGGTGATACTTAATAAACTGGGAATGATTATGCGGCTCTCATTGAACAAAAAATTTGATGTGACGACGTACTTGGTCAGTTGATCGGCAACAGCGAGCAGGGCCGCAAAGGTGAGAAAGGGAGCGAACCTGGGCCGCTGGTTCACGAAATTTTTTCAGCCGCGATACGGGCGCAGCGCGCAGAAAGGTCCGGGTAGCGGGGGTCCGAGCCCACGTCTTCTGAGATTTTCCAGCTCATGGCACATTTTTCGCCCAACGCCTCACTCACCTCGACGGCGAGCCCCTCGACATCCTCACTTTCAAAGGCACCGTCGCCAGGCTCATCGCCCGCCCCGGCAAGCGATGCTCCCGAGACAATGAAGACATCCCCCATTTCGGTAGCGTGTGGCGCGAGTTTTGAGAGGAGATCTACCGGGCCAAACACCTTCACCTGGAAATTCAGCGAGCTCCCCTTGCCCTTGCCCTCCTGGGCTTGGCGAGTAGCCTCAAGCGCCTTGAGTACCTCTCCGCGCACACGAAGAAGTGGCTCCCACTTCTTCTCGAGCGCTTGATCACGGCGGGCCGCATCGGCCTTGGGCATGGGCGCAAGGTGAACGCTCTCGCCCCAGGGCATCTTGGTGCACCAGTAGGATTCCTCCGCCGTGAAGGAGAGGATCGGCGCCATTAGACGCAACAAAACGTCGAGAATTTCGTGCATCGTCGTCATCCCCGCCATGCGGTCCGGGTCGCGGGGCAGCGCGATATAAATTCGATCCTTGACCACATCGAGATAGAACGCCGAAAGATCCACCGCGCAAAAATTATTCAATGCGTGGTAGACGAGGTGAAATTCATATTCATTGTAGGCCTTTGTGACCCGCTCGATAAGCATGTCGAGGCGGTTGACGATAATACGGTCGATCTCAGGGCGATCAGCCAGAGGGACAGAATCGGTCTCGGGATTAAAATCCTCGTAGTCGTGAAGATTCCCGAGAAGGAAGCGGCAGGTGTTCCGAATTCGCCGGTAGGCCTCGGCCAGTCGCGTGAGGATTTCATTTGAGATACGGATGTCTTCGCGGTAATTCTCCCCAGCCACCCAGAGGCGAAGCACCTCGGCCCCATTTTTCTTAATTACATCATCGGGTGACATCGCGTTGCCGAGGCTCTTGCTCATCTTCTTGCCCTTGCCGTCCACGACATAGCCGTGGGTCAGAACTTCCTTGTAGGGCGCCTTGCCGCGCACCCCAACCGCCGCCAGAAGCGAACTGTGGAACCAGCCACGATGCTGATCGCTTCCCTCAAGATACATATCAGCCGGCCAGGTGAGATCTAGATTTTTCTCCATGACGGCAGCCTGGCTGACGCCTGAGTCGAACCACACATCGAGGATATCCATCTCTTTTCTAAACGATGTTCCCCCGCACTTGGGGCACCCGAACCCTTCAGGTAAAAGCTGAGTCGCCTCTTTTTTGAACCATATATCCGCGCCGTGGTCATCCATCTGATCGGCGACATGGTCGGCTACCTTCGCGTCAATGATGACATGTACGCAGCCCTCGCAATGGAACGCCACGATGGGCACACCCCAGGAGCGTTGGCGCGAGATGCACCAATCAGGTCGGTTTTCGATCATTCCGTAAATGCGCTCCTCGCCCCAGCGGGGAATCCACCCCACCTGGCGTATCTCGTCAAGCGCTTTTTTTCGGAGGTTGCCGTGCTCCATCGAAATGAACCACTGAGGGGTGGCCCGGAAGATCGTGGGCCGATGGCTCCGCCAGTCGTGAGGATAGGGGTGCAGATAATCTTCTACCGCGAAGAGCCCGCCCCTCTCGCGCAGAAATTTAATTATCTCGGGGTCAGCGTCGAAGACGAATTGGCCGGCGAAATGCTCGACATCGTCCGTGAACTTCCCATCATCGCCCACCGGGCTGTAAACCTCTAGGCCGTACTTAAGACCGGTTTCGTAGTCCTCTCGCCCGTGGCCCGGCGCGGTGTGAACAACGCCCGTCCCTTGCTCGAGGGTGACATAGTGGGCAAGGACAACGAGGGAGTCTTGGTCAATCCAGGCATGCCGCGTCTTGAGCCCTTCGAGCGCTTGGCCAGAAAATGTGGCGATTTTCTCGTAGGGCGCATCACCGCCCGCCTCGCCAACGCCGAGTTTCTGAAGACGGGGCAGGAAATGCTCGTGAAAGATCAGCACTTCACTCCCATGCTGGAACAAGCTGTAGTCAAGGCCCGCGTTGAAAGCAAGCGCGAGGTTCGCCGGAAGCGTCCAAGGCGTCGTCGTCCAGATCAAAACCGAGGGATTCTGCCTGGCGAGAAGGCCCTTGAGTTCCGGGACTTTCGCCTCCCACTCTCCAGCCTGATCGTCCGAGATGGGAAAGCGTGCATAAACGCTCTGGGTCGTTATGTCTTCGTATTCGACCTCGGCCTCGGCCAGCGCCGTTCGAAGCCCCGGCGCCCAGTGCACGGGCTTGAGACCCAGATAAACGCTTCCGTTCTCCATGAAGCGAGCCAGCTGGCGCACTGTGTTCGCCTCATAGTCGTTGCTCATCGTGAGGTAGGGCCGCTCCCAGTCGCCGAGCACCCCGAGACGCTTGAATTCCTCGCGCTGGATGTCGATAAATTTTCTCGCGTACTCACGGCACATGTGCCGTTTTTCCACTGCGTCGATCTCAAAGCGCCGTTTGCCAAGCTCTTTGTCCACCTGATGCTCGATGGGCAGGCCGTGGCAGTCCCAGCCGGGTACGTAGACGGCATTAAACCCCGACATCTGTTTTGATTTAACGATGATGTCCTTCAAGATTTTATTGAGGACGGTCCCCATGTGGATATGCCCGTTCGCGTAGGGGGGGCCATCGTGAAGAATATATTTTTTCTTGTCCGCAGCCGCCTCGCGAAGCTTCTCGTAGAGCCCGGCCTCGGTCCAAGAAGCGAGCATCTCGGGCTCGCGCACGGGAAGATTCCCCTTCATAGGGAACGCCGTCTTCGGCAGGTTGAGGAGTGATTTATAGTCGTTGCTCATTCTGATTTCATTCCTTTTAAGGCGTGGAGATCATCTTGCCCGCCGGCACTGGCATCTTACCAAGGCCGCTGGCCTCGCGCACCAACTTCATCGTCGCCTGGGCCTCGGCGCGGGCGCATGCGCCTCCCTCGGCCAGGACAGATTCCACATACGCGGGGTCGTTTTCCAGCCGCCGACGCTCCTCGCGGTAGGGTCCGAACATCTCGTCAATCTTTTCAAGCAACAACTGCTTGGCAGTGCCGTAGCCAAAATTTCCGGCGCAGTACTTCGCAGCCAGCTCTTCCTGCTCCGGCTCGGTGGAGAAAAGCTTATAGATAGCGAAGACGTTACATACATCGGGGTCCTTTGGCTCCTCAAGCGGGGTTGAGTCCGTGACGATGGACATCACCCGCTTTTTGAGCGCTTTACCTTCCTGAAAAATATCGATGGCATTGTCGTAGCTCTTGCTCATCTTCTGGCCATCGATGCCCGGCACTTTGGCGCCAATGTCGAGGCGGGGCTTCGGGAGGGGAAATACCTCACCATAGGTGTTGTTAAAAAACTGTGCCATGTCCCGGGTCATTTCGATGTGCTGAATCTGATCCTCGCCAACAGGAACAATGTTCGAGCGGTAAATAAGGATGTCTGCCGCCATGAGCATCGGATAGTAATAAAGGCCCACCGAGGCCGAGATGCCACGCTGTACTTTATCTTTATAAGAAGTGGCGCGGTCGAGGAGCCCCTTGGCCGTCACGGTCGAGAGCACCCAGGCCAGTTCGGCGACCTCGGGCACGTCCGACTGGCGGAAAAAAACCGCTTTTTGGGGATCGAGGCCGAGCGCCAGATAATCAAGCGCGACATCCAGTGTCTGCCGCTCAAGGAGTTCCCGGTCGTTCACCGTGGTCATCGCATGGTAGTTGGCGATAAAGTAGAAGGCCTCGCCCTCGTCCTGGAGAGAGATGTGCTGCCTCAGGGCGCCGAAGTAGTTACCCAAGTGTAGCCTGCCCGAGGGCTGGACGCCCGAGAGGAACCTCATCGGCCCTTTTTGCTTGCCGCTGTCGTCCGCCATTATCCTCTCAAAAAAAACCGGTTAATAAATGCCTAGTATTCGCAGAATGTTCCCGGCGAAGACCTGCTCGGCGAGCAGGAGTGTTCTGTATATCGGTCCCATGATCCACTGTAAACCGCCGGTAAGGATAAGCCCCAGGACGATAAAAAATCCGTAGCCCTCGCTCTGGCCATAGTACCAGGCCCACCGGCGGGGCAGGACGCCCATCAATATGCGCCCACCGTCAAAGGGAAGCACCGGTATCAGGTTAAAGGCCGCCAGCCCCGTGTTCACCTGGAAGGCCGCCAGAAGCATCATCGCAGCGGGCCTGCCAATGAATCCGGTGGCAAGCCCCGCCTGCCGGACAGCGATGAAAATCAGCAAACTGGCGATAGCCAAAACAAAATTCGTCACCGGGCCCGCCAACGCCACCCACATCATTCCCCGGCGCGGGTTGCGCAGGTTCCGTGCATCCACCGGCACTGGCTTGGCCCAGCCAAAGCCAATCCCCGCCATCATTGAGAGAGCGAAGGCGAGCGTTCCCATCGGGTCGAGATGGGCCAGCGGGTTCAGAGTCAACCGCCCCATATGACGCGCCGTTGGGTCGCCCAGTTTGTCGGCCACCCAACCGTGCGCCACCTCATGAAGCGTGAGCGCAAATAGAATCGCCGGCAGGGCAATCGCAAGCCTCTGGATGTATTCGGACTCGAACAAAACGCGCCTTCTCTTGAGTCAGCGAGTGTGGGCAGTGGTTACAACAAACGTAACCCTCCCCCATGGGAGGGCCCAAAATCAATGGATAGTAAAGGCTTGGGGGGAGAACGGTCAACGAAGGGAGGCGACCTTAGAAGGAATTTCTTCCCTATTCAAATGGTTTCCTGCAAGTGTATTCCCATAATGAAATAAATTTCCATGAAATCGAGAATAATTCATATTTCCATTCATTCTCTTCTTTACTTTTTTTTCAAACCAGTAGCAACTTCTGCAAAAAATGCGAATAGGCTTTGCGGGAATTGGGTGTTCACTGTAAGTCCAATTTCAAGCTCCCCATCCAGAACATCCTTCGACCACCCAGGACGGTCGCGCTCAAATAGCACCGCTCCAAAATTTACTCAAATATCCTCATTAAACTGATACCCCATAGCAAGCGAGCAAGTAGTATCATCGATCTCATTTCTGTCATCGCCAAAATTTCCAGTGCCAATTCCGGCAGAGAACGAAATTCTTCTGAAACTTTTTTTAACAAATCTCAAAACTCCAGCAGAGCCAAAGCTATTCTTATATTTCTCAAATTTAACCGAAGATTCATCTTCCGCCATATTAACTCCAAGGGGCACACCATCAGACGGGTACAAATTCAAAACAAAAAAGAGTGCCGACATCTCCAAAACGAGGATCTGTAATTGCGGCGACGTCACATTCCGTCGACGTCAGGTTCTCGTCCTTTTTTTCACCTGAGCCGCTGAATGCACTACAAATGGCAAAGTCACCACCAAAACAAAACCACCCCAACCCGTTTCATCGTATATCTCCTCGTAGCGTTAGGATCGGCCAGGCGAATACACCAAGCGGGCACCCACGCAAACAAGACTTGCGTATATCAATATAAAATTTATTTACGAATACATTGTTCATGTTAATGCGATGAACTTCGAGCAAAAAAATCCCGACGGCCTTTCGGCCTCCGGGATTTTTAAATTAACTAATGGGTTGTTCTTCTACGGTGTTCCCGCTTTATCGAACTCATCGTAGAAGAAAATCTCGCCGGCCTCTTTTCTCACATTTGGGCGGCTGGCCTTGGTCTGCATCTCCTCCGAGAGATCCTCGAAGCGACCGGGCTCGCCGACAGCGAAGAGCGCCGCGACACGGTAGGGATTAGGAATATTGAAGTTCTCCCTGATCTTGTCCTCGTCCCAACCGGCCATGGCATGCACCGTCAGGCCGAGGTCGCAACCCTGTATGAGGAGATTCTCAAGGGCGAGCCCCACGTCGAGCATCCAGCGGTCCTGCCCAAAGCGCGGGGGCTGCTCCTCGGGGTTGCCGATGATGATCATCTTGACGGGCGCTTCGGTGGCCCATTTCTTATTGTTATCGCTCAGGCCCTCGTCAAAATTTTTATGCGCCTCAGGCGAGCGAACGACGACGATTCGCCAGGGCTGTTTGTTCCCCGACGAGGGCCCCCACCGGAAGGCTTCAAGCATCAGCCCGAGTTTTTCCGATGAAAGCGGCTCCTTGCTGAAGGAGAGTCCGCTTGTTCTGTTCCTTAAGACCGGATGAATATCCGCCATTGACGTTCCCCTATGTCGTATATTGATGTTTAAAATGGCGACTCAAAATCTGCTGTATATTACACATTTCCGAGGATCTTTCCAGAGGTCTCTATCTCAGAGCTCAGTGAGTTAGAGTTCGATGACGTCCAACGCGTCCGGGGTGAGGATACGCGCGCCCCCCTCTTCGATAATGACCTGGGGGCCGAACTCCATGAATATCCGGTCCTCATGGGCGGCCTTCACCTCGATGGCAAGCGACATACCCACCTCGACGGTGAGCTCTTTTATGAATTTGTAGCGGTCCCCGGCCAGCTCGCGCCACTCCTCGTTCTCCTCGAGCGAGCCCTCGACCTTACGCTCCCGCCAGGGCATTCCCCTGGGTATAGCCCCGGCTACGATGGTTGTCGCCGGCGGCTCGATTCCGTCCACACCGGTTCCATGCAACTGGGGGATTTCGTGATTGTAGCCCCGACCGAGGATGGGGGCATCCGACACCCGGTCCACCTCGCTCCAAGGCGTACCAGGCTTGAGCACTTCGAGCGTGTTCTGAACCGACTCGTAAACAGCCTCGCGAAGAGGTTTATACTCCTCGGGAAGCGGGCCAAGGGAGACCGAAATGTGCGGGTGGCTCCAGTAGCCTCCGTAGCGGGCGTAGTGGCCGACGTGGAGAACCTCGCCTGAGCGCAGCACCCGATCAGTCGACCGATGGTTCACCGGATAGCCCTTCCCCGAGTTGAGGAGGGTCCAGTGGTCCCGCCCAAGCTCGCTCCCCGCCCTGAGCCCGGCGCATGTCACCTCGGTAATCAACTCGCTCTCGCGCACCCCGGGCCGTGCATGACGGAGCACGGTGTCAATCTCGACATTGGCCATCTCCGAGGCTTTCTCGAGCATCGCCACTTCCTCGGGACTTTTGAACATGCGAAGCCGGGTAAGAATGTCCGTGGCATCGCAGAATTCAGATCCTGGCAGGAGGCGCTGGAGATTCTTGTAGGTCATGTAGGGGATCGCCCCCTCGGCTGCGTAGCCCCCGCCGATGAGGCCGACGATTCCGATCCTGCCGTTTTGATAACCCAGATCCGAGATCGCATCCGAGGCGACGATGCTGACTTTTCCCTCGTGCCCCCGGTAGCGGACCCCCTCCCAGCAACACTCGGAGTACCACTTGCCCCAGTTCTGAAGAAGCCAGAAAGTCATCGGGTCGCCTTTCCGAGGAAAGACCAGGCTCCGCTCGCCATAGTCGCCGTTGTCGAGCCAGCGCACGTTTCCGCCCGTGTTATATCCACGCCCGGCGATAATGAGGCAGTCAATCCCCCGAGCATCCATTTCCGCCCGGGTGGCCGCCCACCGGCGGTCGCGCTCGGCCAGCGTGAACGAGGCGGCCGGGCCGCCCACTCGCCCCTGCCTGGGTATAAATCTCGGGTCTGTCACCATACAAATGTCTCCTGTTAAACAAAAATGCCCGACCGGGCCTTTGTCCCCGAAGGAGCAGTGCCCGCTGGCGAAAATTAATATAAAATGATTTCGTTAAATAATCATATATATATTCATCCGAAGGGGGAAGCCATGATAATCAAAGGCGTTCATCACCTCGCACTCGCGGTGCGAAGCATCAAAGAGTCCGAGGCGTTTTACACCAACATACTGGGCGGCGAGGTAGTCCACCGCCATGGAGACTCCGACTTTGAAAAAGAGGCTGAACGAACCCCCCAAGTGTGGGTCAAACTGGGCAGCCTCATCTTCGCCCTGAACGGCTCGACCCCCGAGGTGCCCGAGGGCCATTTTGTCCACTGGGCCATGGAGGGTGACATCAGGGATATCGATGATTGGCTGGACACGTTCAAACGCGAGAATATCAAATACTACGGACCCTTCGGCCACGGCGGACTCGGCCTCATCTCCATCTACTTTCACGACCCGACAGGTTATCTACTCGAAATATCCATGGACGCAGACGACTGGGAGACGGCCAAGGCCGAGGTGAAAAAGCGCGGCGGTCTTTTCGGAAACACCCAGGCCACCTATGACCCCGAGGACTGGGAATACGAGAACGATTAGGACAGAGGGCGCTTCACCCGGCCCAACCTCCTTCATCTTCCCTGGGTTCGATCAGAGAGAGACGCGAAGCACCCTCGAGCATCCCGACACGGTAAAGCGAGTGGGCGAGTGTCTGGGGCGATCGGACCAACTGGACCCGATCGTAACGAGAAAGAAGAAGACGAACAGCCTCCACCATCAGCGTGACGGAGATTCCGTCTGTTAGCTCGGCCTCCTCCAACTGGAGTTCGGCCAGCCCACCGCCGTGTGGCTCAGCGTCAAGCAACCCAAGAATACCGCGCGCACCCACAGAATTGATATCGCCCGTTAGGACGAATCCGGTCCCATCATCCATCTTGAATCGCAGGAATTCGAACTCAGGTCCAGAGGCCAGCTGTTCGGGCATTTGAAAAGTCAATCCGCCAGATTTAGCTAAGTGGCAGGTCTATCGGCCTGTTCTCCCTGGCGCTTCGCTCAATGGCCAGGGTGACCTCAAGCGTCTGCCGGGCTTCGTCGGGTTTGGTGTTGGGGATAGCCCGGCCAGTGGCGGCGTGCTCAAGGAACAACCGCGTCTCATCCCGCATCGGTCCCCAAAACTCGCCCAGCGACCAGTCCCCGGCCATCATCGACTCCAAAAATACCACGTTCGAGGAGGCATCGGGGGCATACGGCGAGGGCACCCCCTTGCTCGTCGCGAGGATCACCCCCTTGTGGGAGTCATCGATGACGATGGCCCCCTCGGAGCCCATGATGTCCATCCCCATCGTGGTGATATGGGCGGGCCAGTTGTCCGGGAAAATCCACGAGCAGCCGAAACTGATGTTACTTCCATCGTCCAGCGTGACTATAGCCCAGGCCCAGTCGCCCACATTGTTCGGGTGAGGAAAAATCTTACTCCCCCCCTGGGCGTAAACCTTGACCGGGCGCCTTCCCTCGAAGTACCAGAGGCCAATGTCCACGACATAGGTGAGTGTGTCCGTCACAGGGCTCGCATGCGGGGAGCGGGCATAAATCTCCTTGGCGTTGGACTGTGGATTGTAGAGGCACATCCGGGCGGTGAGGAGTTTGCCGAGCCGGCCCTGGCTGATCTGCTCCTTGGCGTTCAGGTAGCGGCGCCTCAGGCGCTGAGTGTAGCCCACGCGAAGATCGCCGTTATAGCGCTTGACCGCATCGAGTATGCGGTCGGCCGCCTCGAGCGAAAGATCGATGGGCTTCTCGACTAGGACAGTCTTACCCAGTTCGAGAGCGCGAACGACCGGGTCGGCATGGGCGTGCTCAGGTGTCGAGACGATCACCGCCTCGACATCCGGGTGCGAGAGAACGGCCTCATTGTCGTCCGAGTGAAAATCGGCTTTCACCTCACCGGCGATTTCGGCGGCGCGGGACCCGTCGGCGTCCGAGAGAGCCAGAAACCCCGTCCTCGGGTCGCCCGCAACGAGATTCGCCCTGAGGCGGCCCATACGTCCGCTACCGATGATTCCCACACCGATTTTCTTGAGCGCCACGAATCTTATCCTTTCAGCGGAAGCTCGATGACCGAGCCCCCCTCTTTCGCGCTTTTCTCCATCGCGAGAGTAAGTTCAAGCACCGCTCGGCCCGTTTCACCGTCGCAGAGTGGAACATTGCGGCCCGTTGTCACGTGCTCAAGAAACAGACGCGTCTCCTCCCTCATGGGGCCATAGAAATCGCCCAGCGCCCAATCACCCGGCATCTGAGAGCCGAGGAACGCCACTTCGACAGAGGAATCCGGCGCATAAGGAGAGGGGATAGCCTCGTTCGTCACCATCATCACGTCCTTGTGCGCGTCATCCACGACAATCGAACCATCGCTCCCGAAAATTTCCATACCAATAGTCGCTACATAGGCGGGCCAGCGCTCGGGAAGTATCCACGATGAGCCCATCTGGACGGCCGCGCCGTCATCAAAAGTCACGATGGCCCAACCGTAATCACCCAGGCCCTCGGGGTGTTCCGAGAACACCTCGCTTCCCGCCTGGGCGTAAACGCGGACAGGTTTTCTGGGTGCGAAGAACCACAGCGCCATGTCAGCCATGTAAGTGAGCGCGTCAGTGATCGGGCTGGCATGGGGGGAGCGCAAATAAACCTGCCGCCCGACGGCGCGGGAGTTGTAAATCGTCATCCGAGCCGACATCACCTCACCGAGCCGGCCTGCGTCGATTTGCTCCTTGATGGAGAGAAACCGCCGGCGCATCCTCTGGGTATAGCCGATGAAAAAAGCTGCGCCCGATTTGGCCCGCGCTTTAAGTATACGGTCGGCATCGGCGAGCGAGAGCGCAATGGGTTTTTCCACCAAAACGGGCTTTCCGAGTTCGAGCGCACGGCAGATGGAATCGGTGTGCTCACCCTCCGGGGTCGAGACGATGAGGGCGTCAACATCCGGATGCTCGATAACGGCTCGGTTATCGTCGGTAAAAAATGCGGCCTCGGTCTGCTGGGCAAGAGCCTCGGCCTTGGTCTTGTCGATGTCCGCTATCGCCAGATAATTTACGACGGCGTTCGTAGAGGCCAGATGGGCGCGTATCGAACCCATGCGCCCCGCGCCAATTAGACCAATCCCGATTTCGGGCTTTCTCTCCACCATCCCAAATTCCCTTTATCTTATCTGTCTCAAAAGAGCCCGAATCTTAACATTACACAGCTGTTGCGGCAAGAATCGCGGGCGCAAAATCGCCAAAATATTCGTGGGTTTCGAAGGACGGGAGCCTGTAGTACCTTTCCCCCGATCATCCGTCTATCTTTGGGTAGCACTCATTCTCATTGGAGGAACCATGGCGAAGCGCGCTAGAAAAAAACCAATTATCGGCTTCATCGGTCTGGGACTGATGGGCCAGGCTTTTTCCAAAAACCTGATCGAGGACGGACACCGCGTCATCGGCACCGATCCGGAGCGAAAGGCTGCGGCAAAACTCAAAAAAATCGGTGGCGAGCCCTTCGCCACACCGCGCGAGGTGGCCGAGGAGGCGGATTACGTCTTCATCTCCGTCCCCAATTCAAAAATATCCATCCAGGCCAGCAAGGGGAAAGACGGCTTTCTCGCCTTCGCCAAGGGAAAAGCCCCCGCCCTTATATGTGACACAACAACGGCCGACCCCGAGGACACCCGCCGCCTTGCCGCCATGTGCAAGAAAAAAGGGGTCGATTACATCGACGGCTGTATCAGCGGCCACAGCGAGAACGTCGAGAACCGCGTCGGCCTCCTCGTCGCAGGCGGCCCCGAGCGGGCCTATAATAAAATTGCCCCCATCTTCAAAAAACTCCTTGACGATCAACTTTATTGCGGCCTCTCGGGCCAGGGCGCGACGATGAAGGTGATGATCAACTACCTCACCTGCCTCCAGCGGTGCGCTATCGCCGAGACGCTTCGTCTTGGCCTTCGCTCGGGTGTGAAGGGGGATATTCTTTTCGACGCCCTCCGGCGTAGCGCGGCTGACAGCCGTCAGCTTCGGAACCGGGGGGAGCGCATGTACAAGAACCGCTTCACGAAGCCCGTGAGCACCGTCGCCGTCCTCCACAAGGACATCAAGCTTGGCTTGATGCTCGCCCAGCGCAACGGTTCCATCGCTCCGCTCGGCGACGCCAGCCTTCCCTTCTACGAGGAGGCCCTCGCCTCGGGCTACGGGGAGCTCGACAGCGCGGTTGTCTACAAAGTGTATGAGGACCGAGAGAAGAAGAAAAAACACCGCTAAAATTTCCCTGCATCGAAATCGACATTTTTTTGCGCTCGAAAAAAACCACGACCTTTCGATCGTGGTTTTTTTTATTTCTGTTGCGTTTAAGACCTAGCGCATGCCGGCGAGTTCCTGGAGCAGGTGCCAGTTGCGAAGGCGCTCTTCGTTGGTTTTGAGTAACAACTCGGATGGATTTCCATCCTTGTCGAACTGCTTGGCGAAGCGCCCCTCGGTGCGCGCGAAGGTGATGAAGTCGCACACCTCGCCCGTCTTGGCGTTCTCGTACCAATCCTTGTTCGGCCCGGGGTTGCCCGTCAGGTTCATGCGCTCCCTGATGCTTTCACCCCGGCGCGGGTCATAGGTAAAAATCGGGAAGGCGCGGCTGTCGGCGGCGAGCTTGGCCTGCTTGCCGGCCACATCGTCTCCCACGCCATGCTCGGGCTGGCAGGTGGTGTATACATTCACGACCGCCGGGCCGGGGTACTCGTTCGCATCCATGATGGCCTTGTAGAAGTGATTGGTGTGGGCGCAGGTGGTCTGGGCGACGTAAACATCGCCGTGCATCATGGCCAGCGTGCTGATCTCCTTGCGGCGCTCGACCTTGCCGCGGATCGCACTTCCTACCTGGCTCATCTTGGCATCCTGGCCGGTGAAGGTACCGGTGGACGCCTGCCCGCCGGTATTCGAGTAGACCTGAGTATCGAGGATGAGGACATTTATGTCCGCGCCGCTGGCAAGCATCCGCGAAAGCGACTGGAAGCCGATGTCGAGCATCGCGCCGTCTCCGCCGATGCACCAGAGTTTTTTATCCTCTAGGCCCCGCTGATCCCAGCGTGCGCGCACGCCCATCGAAACTGCCGGGCTGTTCTCGAAGAGACTGTTCGTCCAGGGCACACGATATGGGTTGTAGGGATAGGTGGATGTGTAAACAGTGTTACAGCCAGTCGAGGCAACTATGCCCATACCGTCGATGCCGTACTGAAAGCCGGTGGCGGCTGTCATCATCCGAAGAGCCGTCGCCTCTCCGCAGCCCATGCAGCTCCCCGCCCCGCCCACGAAAATCATTGATCGCTCGGTGAGCATCATGTCGGCGAGAAACTTTTCGTTGACGTACTCGCTGGGCGTCTCAGGTAAGGATTTATAAAAATCCCAACTCGAGTTGAATTCCTTAAGGTTTTCCTCCGACTTCGGAATCATGCCGAGAGAGGCATGGGCGCCGCACACTTCCACGCATTCGCCACAACCCTTGCACTTGGATGGATCAACGAAGATGCCGAACATGGCGCCGTCGAGACCTTTTTTCTCGGCCTGCTTGTGGAACTTGCTGGTCTTGGAGAAGCGCGCACGCATCGCGTTGCGCTCACTCTCGTCAGTAATCTGAATCAGCCGACTCTCAAGCTCTTTCTCGCTCACGGCGATGCCAAGGATGGCGGTGTCCGGGCACTCGGTCACGCAGTCCATGCATCCCACGCATTTATCGTTGTAGAACTCCGGAATGTCGGGGGCGATATAGCTAAAGTCGCGGAAAGCACCGGTTCCGGCTGGAATTAGGCTTCGAGCTACTTGAACGTCGGCATCGAGCCCGAGATCGGCCGATCCGTCGTTGTACGCGCCGATAACGCGCTCGTTAAAATCCGCGATATCTAGAAAGGTTTCATCCGTTACGCTTACAGCACCATTTTCACTCATTAATTGACTCCTAATACAAGTGGTCCAGCCGGCGAGGACCGAAATTTTTATATAGAGAAACCAGGACTTATTTCAGCCCACCATTTCCAGTGTACTTGCCGTTTCGAGCAACTCTTTGGGAATTTCTTTGTTCTCGGTGTAGCCGCGCCGGACACATTCCATGTTGTCCTTGACGACTTGCTCGCCGCGCCGCCCGAAGTATTTGCGAATCGATTTCTCGACGCTGGCGAATACATCTTCTTCGCTAATGCCTTTTTCTTTGGCGAAGGGGGTGCAGCTAAGAAAAATGCCGAGAAGCACGATGCCCTGCATGCGCTGCTCAAGCGAGGGGTCGCTGGCGATTTCACGGGCGACATGAACGGTGTCCATGTAAACGACCCGCGCCTTCCGGGCCCGGATGGTGCTCCTCGCCGCCTGAGGAATACTCTCCCATACGGCCTCGGGCTCATTTTCAGGTGATTGTATGAACACCATCCCGCCCTCGCTGAGCCCCTGGAGCGGGTTTCCGGCATAAAGCGCGTTTACGTCATTCAGCGGGATGAACTCGACCTGACGCAACTCGCAGTGGGTCCGAATCACATCCTCGGCGATAGTCAGATAGTAAGTGGTCGGCAGGCCTTTTTTCTCCGAGCCGTATTTGGGATACGCCTGTACCTTGAGGCCAAATGTCTCGCCCGCGATGGTGGCGATGACCTTGTTCGTCGTAACGGAGCCGTATCCGCCAACCGAGTGGCCGCGCATCGAGAACGAGCCGGCTGGCCGCAGATCCGGATCTTCCATGGGCGCGAGTGCAGTGGCATGCTCGATGCCAATGGAGAAGTAACGTTTGCCCTGCCCGCCTTCCATCATATTCTTCGCCACGGCGATGAGATCACAGGGCCGAACATCGCGGCTACCAAGTCCCGCAGAGGAGGAATAAACGACCGGAATCCGGTCGATGGCGGGGTATCCCTCACTTCCGATCATGGCGTCCGAGAATGACGCTTTTGTCTCGGCGGTCAGCGGATTCGACTGGGCATTGGGAACGTCGAGCCGCTCGAGAACCGTGAACGCCTTTGTTCCCTTCAGGGCCTCGACCAGTTCCGCCCCCGGGAAGGGCCGGAACACCGCAACATTCACCAGACCGATTTTAACACCCTGCTCGCGCAGGTAATCGACCGTGACGCTGGCCGTCTCCATATAGGAGCCCATTCCGACATAGGCGTACTCGGCATCATCCATCCGGTAAGAATCCACCATGTTATAGCGTCGACCGGTGGCCTCAAAGAATTCATCCATCGCGTTTTTCACGATGGCGGGAACCTTGTCGTAAAAATGACGCTGGGCGATCTTCCCCTTCATGTAGGCGTCCTGATTCTGAACCACACCGCTCATGATAGGATTATCGAAGTCCATCAGATTCGGCGTCTTCTCCCCCGGAGGGCCCATAAATGACTTCATGAATTCGGGCTCAAGAAATGAGACATTCTCGATGGTGTGGGTGGTGAGGAAACCGTCCTGGATGTTAAGAACCGGGGTCTGGCTGTCCTCGGCGACGCGGCGGGCAATCAGGGCGAGATCGCCTGTTTCCTGAGCCGTGCGGGCGAAGAACATCGACCAGCCGCAGTCGGCGACGCCCATCACGTCATCATGGCCCGCATGAACGTTGAGGCTCTGGGAGGTCAGTGCCCGGGCACCGATGTGGAACACCACCGGCAGGCGTTTGCCGCTAATGGTGTAGAGAACCTCTTTCATCAAGATGAGGCCCTGCCCCGAGGTGAAGTTCGATACACGCCCCCCGGCAACGGCGAAGCCCTCACAGGTGCTGGCGCTCGAGTGCTCGCTCTCAAGCTCGAGGAAGAAAAGTTTTTCTCCCCATAAATTTTCCTTCCCGTTAGACACCTCGGATTGATAGCCCTGCCCCATGGTGGTCGAGCTGGTTATCGGGTAGGCACAGGCGCCCTGGGTGATATGGGTTTCCACCCAGGCCACCGAACCCGCGCCATCAGATGTGGTAGGAATGCCGGGGTATGGGAAAACCTTGCCGTTGGTTCCGCTCATAATACAAAACCCCCTCAGGCAGGTTCGGGCTAGGAAACTGCCAAAAAATTCGGGATGACTATCCCCGACAATAATTTCCAGAGCTGCAACCTCATCCAAGATAGGACTCTTGGCTGGGCCACTTACAGAAAATCAAAATAATCTTCTGTATAAAAGAACAAACAACAGAAAAAATCAGACAAAATATGGTAACATGTTTTTTTATTTCGGTGAATCCACAGAAGATGGAAAAGCTTTAAAAATCAAGGATTACTCTATAATTTCGTGATGTATACAAAATTTTTTGTTAATTTTTGTTTTTTTTATACTCTCAGCCATATTTCAACGTTATTTTCCGGCCTCATCGGCATCCAATGCCAGAGGATCAACAACTTCATCTCTTCCCTTAAGGCCGAACGTCCATTTCATCTTTTTTCGGAATTTCGGGGTAAATAATTTTTGGGCATAAAACTGTCCCGCCGCTCGCTTGTTGACCTGAGCCAGCGTCGGATAGACGTGAATCGTATCCACGACCTCCCGGACGTGAAGCCGTTTTCGCACCGCCAGGGCGAACTCATGGAGAATTTCCCCGGCGGAGACGCTTACAAGGTCAGCACCCACGATTCGCCCCTTCGAATCACAGACCACCTTGCAGAATCCGGCCCCCTCTCCTTCGATGATCGCCCGATCTACCAGGGACATGGGAAAGCGGAGCACTTGCACCTCGACCCCGAACTCGCCCATGCGGCGCGCCTGGGCGGCTAGCCGCGCCGCGTGAATCAGCCCCTTGGAGGGAACGCAACCGAAGTGCAGGCAATCGCCGCCCAGATCTCCCCGCTCGATGATAGCCGCCCGGGCGCCCAGCTGGGCCGCTCCCACCGAGGCCACCAGCCCACCCACCCCGCCGCCGATGCAGACAAGGTCAAATGTGTCGGGTGATTCGCTCACTCTCCCTCCCCCCTGCCACCGGTGTGTGAATTGTCACGAATCTGCCATCCAAAGAAGACGAACAGCGCCGCCATGATGATGTAGCCGCCCGCAACCCCTGGTGCCTTCGCCCAGCCAAAAGGACTGCTCACGCCACCCGGCGTTATTTCCCAGGCATGTATGACGCCGAACCAGGTCAAGGCCGCCGCTGCCAGCGCCCAGCCAGCGGCGCGCAAGGGCCGGCGATCAATGAGCGCCACGGCCATCGCGGCGAGTATCATCGACGTAAAGATAAAACCGCGCTCAAGCGAAATCATTCCCGAAATGTGAAATCCCGCGCTCTGGAGCGCACCCGTGCCCAGCTTGTGAATATTCGTCCCGGCGGCCCGGAGCGCCGTCTGGCTCATCAGCAGCCCCCAGGCCGCAACGGCGGGAATGAACCCCAGCGCCACGGCCGGGGCATGCTCTGAGGGTGTGGCTGAAAAAGCCTGGCCCACCATGATGACCCCTATCCACAGGAGGATGGCGATCACCGCTTCCTCTGGAATCAGGCTGGCCAGCGCGGCGATGGAGCCCGTCAGGCACAGAATCGCCACGGCCGCGCCGTTCAGGGCGCTATAGCCCGAGCGCGCGCCCAGCCCCTTCCAGCCGGGGTGGCCGATGTAGAGCGTGGTCGGAAAACAGCTGCCGAACATCGCCGCCAGTATCGAGCCTGCGCCGTTGACCGCGAGCGAGCTTCGCGTATCGAATCGATCACCCGCCGCCTCGGCGCTCTCGAGATTCATCAGGCTCCCCACCAGGGTCATCAGACCCATCGGTATCGATATCGCCAGATAGTCCCACATCAATGGGCTGAAGAAGACATCGAATATTACACCCGGGACGGGAGACGGAAGGGCCACCCCCACCGGCGTCGGGATTCCCCCGGGGAAACCATAGATCCCCGCCGAGAGTATTGTTCCGGCGGCCACGGCCACGAGGCCGCCGGGCAGCCCGAGGGGAAACCGGATTTTCGCGAAGTACTGAAGAAAGATAATGGCGAGCGGCGCCATGGCGACCAGCGGGCGCTCCCAGACTTTGAGGGCAAAGTCCATCGAGATGAACGTCACCGCGATACCTGCGAGCGCGGATAAAAGCGCGGCGCGCGGCGTCACCCGGCGGACCCAGCCAGCGACAAAACTCCCCGCCGTTTCGATGACACCGCTCACGAAACAGGCGGCGATGCCTGCGCGCCAAGCCGCCTCCGCGCTTCCGGTGGAGATCTTCACCGGAAGCATGACAAAAAACACGAAGGCGAACAGGCTCACCGTATTGATGCCGTAGGGAAGCGCCGTGACATCATCCCGGCCCTCGCGCTCAGCCAGCCGGTGCGCCTGCCAGGCGTAAAAGAGGTTGCCACCCAAAATGCTCAGGGCCGCCGCCGGGAGCACCTGCCCGAATATCAGCGCGTCCGGGAAACCCAGGACCCCCTTTAGGAGCGAGACGATCAAGAGAAGCTGGACAAGGTTATCCATCCAGAGCCCGAAGAAACCGTCGATATCGCCTTTAACGAGCCAGGGAAGGCCGGTGCCTCTCATAGAATGCCACCTCTCATGGGACGAGCGCGTACCTGTATCTAATCTCCACGCCATGGCAAAAATTTCAAATTTCCTTCAAAATCACATTCATACCTTAAACCCATCAAAGGAGCTAGACCATGGAAGCGGTCAAGGTTTATACACGCCACGGTTGATACACCTGTGCGCGAACGAGGGAGTTTCTCTCGACCAACGGAATCGAAGTCATTAACAGGGATTGCACGAACGACCCCGAGGCGATGGCGG
>Ga0115002_10000946_pt1 | contig 40758 bp, 35 predicted proteins | sample ArcticOcean_MG_C_8_FD_89576 | JGI IMG/M metagenome (GOLD analysis project Ga0115002, IMG submission 89576) | Marine microbial communities from western Arctic Ocean - ArcticOcean_MG_CB11_86 | ecosystem: Environmental > Aquatic > Marine > Oceanic | place: Arctic Ocean: Canada Basin | collected... | reverse complement strand
GCCAAACCGCCCGGCCCATCTCTCCGGTAATTCAATACCAACCAGACTAGTCTCGTCGTGAGGTCGAGGGATTTCAAGCGGCGACGTGTCGCGAGACGCTCGATCCAGTCCGACCTGCGTCCCGAATCACTCGACCGTCGCTGCCACGTTCTCGGGAATCCGCTGCACACGGCCGTCGCCGTCGACACAGCCCAATACCGATCGAGCCGTCGCCAACAACTCGTCACCGCGAAACACCGAATACTCGTGCTCCAACTTCGCAGCCCCCATCTTCACCATCATCGTCACCAGCCGAAGGACGTCGTCGTAACGTGCCGGCAGATGGTATTTCGCCTCGAACGACACGACCACAAAAAAACGACCATCCGCTTCCATCTGCCGGTAGTCACCGCCTCGACTGCGAAACAACTCGGTCCGACCCATCTCGTAGTAGTTGAGGTAGTTTGAATGGTGCAGGAACCCCATCGCATCGGTTTCCGAGTACCGTACGCGAATCTCGATTTCATGCTCTGATGCCATGTTGCCTCTTGCTGTGTGCCGGAACCCGGATCATCGACGGCTCGGGGACTTCTCGACCGTCCGACCGATTATCAAGAACTTTCAGTGCGGTGCAAAGCCATCTTGAGTTTGGGAAGCGGTCCTTGAGGAAACCGGGCGAGGGGCTATTCTAGTGGCTCGATCCTCCGGCACCGATAGAACCGCGTGTTGGTCCCTTTCGAACCGCTGCACGGCGTCTCCCGACAGTTCCCGTATTCCCAAAGCGACAAGTCGTGCTCCGAATCCTGATCGCCGATCCGCTCGACGATGCCGGTCTCGACGTCCTGCGTCGACACGATGGCATCGAAATCGACGTCCATGACGGACTCGACGGCGAAGAGCTCAGAACCGCCTTGTCGAAGGCCGACGGAGTGATCGTCCGCAGCGGTACCGAATTGACCGCCGACGCGTTGGACGGGCAGCAGAGACTGCAGGCGATCGTGCGGGCCGGAGTTGGAGTCGACAACATCGACCTCGAAGCGGCCACTCGAGCCGGAATCGTCGTGATGAACACTCCGGCCGGAAACACCACCAGCACGGCCGAACACTCGATCGCCATGCTGATGGCACTGACACGCAACATCACACCGGCTGCCAACAGTCTGCGACGAGGCGAATGGGCCAGGAACCAGTTCGTGGGTACCCAACTGACCGGCAAAACACTCGGCGTCGTCGGCCTCGGCCGGGTCGGGCTGGCCGTCTGTGACCGAGCCCGAGGCCTGCACATGCGAGTCATCGGATTCGACCCGTTTCTCTCCAAGGACAAGGCCGCGGAATTCGGGATCGAATTGCACGAAGACCTCGACGCAATTCTCCCCGAATGCGACTTCCTGACCGTCCACACACCGCTGAACGATCAGACGCGTGGACTGATCGATGCCCGGCGATTGGCCGCGATGAAGCCCGGAGTCCGCATCGTCAACTGTGCTCGAGGAGGCATCGTCGACGAAACGGCACTCGTCGAAGCTCTCGAAAACGGACACGTCGGCGGAGCAGCCATCGATGTCTTCGAAAACGAACCGCCCGGCGATCATCCACTACTCACCGATCCGCGGGTTCTGGCCACACCACACCTCGGAGCCTCCACAGAAGAAGCTCAGGAATCCGTCGCGATCGAGGCGGCCGACATCCTGACCGGGTTCCTGATCCAGGGCGAAGTCCGACACGCGGTCAACATGGCTCCGATTTCCGCCACCGAACTGGCCGGCATCCGAGTCTATCTCGACCTCGCGCATCGGCTCGGACTGCTGCTCGCCGAACGCAATCGCTCGAACCGAGTGAAGGCGGCTGGAGTGGAATATCGTGGTGAGGTGGCGGAAAAGAGCACGCGGCTGGTGACGGCCGGATTCGCCGCCGGACTGCTTAGCCAGGCGCTCGACGCCGAAGTCAACCTGGTCAACGCCGAATGGATGGCCGGGGAACGTGGAATCCAGCTGACCGAGTCGAGGACGTCTGAATCGGGCAGCTTCACAACCCTGATTCTCGCCTCGCTGACAACCGACTCGGGAACCCGCACCGCAGCAGCCACCGTCTTCGGTAACCAGTTCCTGAGGCTCGTTCGACTCGATGGCTTTCAACTCGATGCCTTCCTCGACGGACACCTGCTCGTCGTTCGACACCACGATGTGCCCGGATTGATCGGTTTCATCGGCAGCGTGCTCGGAGAACACCAGATCAATATCGCTCACCTGTCGCTCGGCCGCGAACAAGACGAACCCGGTGGAGACGCTCTCGCAGTGCTCAACCTCGATTCCCCGCCCGGTGATCTCGCACTCGATCAACTGCGAAGCCACCAGCAGGTGACCGACGTCGAATTGCTGAGCCTGCCGGCGGCCGGCACACCGTTGCCCTGGCTCGGTGGCTGATAAGAGCCGAACAATTCAGGCCTGAACTGACCACCGTCAGCGGTATTGCGTGCCCGAGATCCCATTGGTAGTCTCTGAGAAGTAGGCCATTTTGCTCGTTTTTTAGTCCGTATTGCTCCAACCCGGTCTCGACACAGGGAGCTACAACTCATGAATTTCCGCTCAAACACCGAAACCCAGCCACGACGATCCGGTTTCACACTGATCGAATTGCTCGTCGTCATCGCCATCATCGCTGTGCTGGCAGCACTGCTGCTGCCAGCTGTGCAACAGGTTCGCGAAGCCGCACGACGGACCGAGTGCATCAACAACATGAAACAAATGGTGCTGGCGATCCATAACTACGCCGACTCGTTCCACACCTTCCCATCAGGCTACATCCGCAGTGGCAGCTCCCAGTACATCGCCGCCAGCTTCCCCGAAGAAACTCAGGTCCCACTCGGCAAACCCGTCAACGGACAAAACCTCGTCGTCATCTACGGACCGCCACCGTCACAATACCAGGAATGGCGATTGTCGTTCGACTGGAGTTGGCAGGCTCTGATCCTGCCGCAAATGGGAGCCGGTGGAACAACCAATATCAACTTCAAGGAACGCAAGAACAGCCAGAACAACCTGCTCAAGATGAAACGAGAAATGACGTCGTATGTCTGTGGCAGCGCACGACTGGCCAGTCGCTCGCCCGGTGGCTTCGGCTACTCGACTTACCGTGCGAACATGGGCACCCGAGGCACCAACGGCACCATGTACGTCAACAGCCGGATCACCTTCCGAGATGTCGAAGATGACGACACGCACACGATCCTGATCGGCGAATCACTCATGGGACTCTGGGGCGACGGCTACAGCTGCTGTGCCCGAGTCGCCGACGACAACAATGACAATATCCCCGACCGGCTGACCGGAGGACAACCGCAAGCCTTCGACACCTGGTGGACCAACGCCGGAATCCACTACTTCGGATTCGGCAGCTGGCACCCCGATGTCGTCGTCTTCGGATTCGTCGATGGACGAGCCACAACCATCGACAAGAATATCGACTTCACCATTCTCAAAGCACTCGCCACCCGAAACGGTCGAGAAACCATCAACCTGCCCCGCTGACCCAACAGCCTACACCGAGCAGCCCACCGCCGAGTAATCTCAGGCTCGGTCGATCGGGAATGCCAGCACTCGCTCGATTCGATCCAGGCCCAGTGTGCACATCACCAGCCGGTCGAATCCCAACGCCACGCCGGCACATTCGGGCAATCCCGAACGCATGGCCCACTCCAGTCGACTCGTCTCCGGCAATCGCCGCCCACCCGCGACAACTCGAAGTCCCGACTGCTCGGCCATCCGCTCGGACAACTCGCCTACATCGGTCAACTCCTGGTACCCGTTGCAGATCTCCAGCCCGTCGATGTACAGCTCCATCCGCTCGGCAACCGACACCTCACCTGCTCGGATCCTCGCCAATGCCGCCTGGCTCGCCGGGTAGTCATACAGGAACTCGGGACCGTCACGACCCATCGTCGGCTCGACTCGCTCGCTCAACAACAGGTTCAACCACACGTCTCGGTCCGCTCGATCCAGACCGTCAGGAACCGTTTCCAACTCGCGACATGCCAGCAGTATCAATTCGTCAGCCGTCCGACCCAATACCTCGACCCCGATCGCCCGCACAAAAGCCTCGTCGTAACTCAACCTCCCAAACGACTCGCCCGTCGCCAGCCGATCGGCCCACACAGGCACCGTCCCAGCCGCCCGCCCCGCTTCACCCACCAACACCTCGACCCACTCCATCTGCTCAAAATAACTCGAGCCCGGTTCGTACCACTCGATCATGGTGAATTCGGGGTTGTGCCGCGGGCCCGCTTCATCGCGACGAAACGCCCGGGACACCTGGAAAATCGGCCGCGCCGAATCGGCCACCAGACGCTTCATCGAAAACTCTGGCGAGGTCTGCAAAAACAACCGGACACCGCCGGGCCCCTCGACCTCGAAAGGATCGAGATGCTGATCGACGCAGACGTCGGCCGACAACAATGGAGTTTCCACCTCCAGGTACCCGCGAGCACAGAACGCGGCACGCACACTCGCCAGCATCGCCGCTCGCGTCTCCAACACCTCCCACGTCGCCGATGGCCGCCAATCGTCCGCCCTGTCGTCCGCCCTCTCGCCCTTCACGTCGCTCACAACTCGGCCCGGATCGCTCGAGCCAACCGGGCCAGGCCCTCGGCAAGCCGCTCGGGTGTCTCGACCCCGAAACTCAAACGCAACTGGTTCCGAGGCTTCAGTCCGTTGGTGCCGATGTAGCAGAGGTCACCGGGGACGTACATCACCTGCTCGACCTCGACCGCTCGCCGGAACAGCGATCCGCCCAACCCAGTGTCCACACGCTCGGGAACGGTCATCCAGACGTACAGACCTCCGTCAGGGACCAACCATTCCACTCCATCCACATCGCCCAAATGCTCGTCGGCACCGCGGACCAATGCGTCCCGCTTGGCAGCATACGCTTGCCGCAACCGCCCGGTGTGCTCGGCAAACTGACCGTCCTCGAGAACCGTCGCCAGCAGGTGCTGGCTGAAGCTCGTCGAACCAAAATCCTCGTTGCCCTTCAAATCGAGCACCGGCTCGATCAGCCGACGAGGCAACACGCCAAACCCAACTCGCAGACCCGGCGAATAGCACTTCGAAAACGTCTGCACCAATGCTACGGTGTCGCCCGCAGGGTCATGGCCCCAGACACTCGGCCGCGGACGACCGTCGTAATACAGCTCGCGGTACGCCGCATCCTCGACCAGCAAGATCCTCTGTCGATCTGCATACCCGGCCACCAGGTCGACCAATCCGCCTCGGCGGTCATCAGCCAGGCTGACGCTGCGAGGATTGTCGAAATCGCTGACCACATAGATCATCTTGACCCGCGACAACTCTCCCGCAGCCTCGATCGACAAGAGAACGGCCTCGAGCGACTCGAGACACAACCCGCCCTCGTCGGCTTCGACCACCACCGCCCTGGCACCCAGGCCGGTCACCGTGCCCAACATCACGTAATAGGTCGGATCGGCAATCAGACAGATGTCGCCCGGATCGAGAATCGCTTCGCACAACAACGACAACATCTGCTGCGAACCGGTCGACAGGACCAACTGATCCCGGTCAATCCCCAGATCGTCAACCGAAACACCCTCGAGCCTCGCAAGATACTCGAGCAACAGGTCACGCAGCCGCTGAGACCCTTCGGTCGTTCCATACTGCAGGCTCGCCCGAGCCAACGACTCGTCACCAAGCATTCTCTCCGCCGCCCGACGAGTCACCTCGACCGGCAACGTCTCGGGATCCACCAGGCCGGCTGCCAGAGAAATACACTCGGGATGATCCACCGCCTGCTTCATCATGAAGCCCACAACATTGTCAGCCGACCAATCGCGACGACGACTGAACAGCGTCTCGACTTCCGATCGTTGTGACCCGTCCACACTCATCACCGAACTCCACACCGTCGTCATGTCAGTCGCAACGCAAGACCTTGCGTGCGTACTGAATGCCATCGACCAGAACATCAATGTCGGTCGAATCGTTATACAGTGCAAAACTGGCTCGCGTCGTCGCCACGACCCCCATCCAAGCGTGCAACGGCATCGTACAATGATGACCAGCCCTGACGGCGACGCCCTTGCGCTTGAGCAGTTCGGCCATGTCGTGAGGATGGACACGCTCGTCGGTGAAACTGACGATCGCACCCTTGTGCTCGACCGCAGGGCCGTGAATCAACACGTCGGGGATCTCCGACAACCGCTGCTGAGCCTCACGCAGCAAGGCGGTCTCGATTCGACCGATCTCGTCAAAACCGATTCCCTGTACATAGTCGACCGCCACGCCCAAGGCGATCGCCTGCGCCACCGGTAAGGTCCCTGCCTCGAACTTCGCCGGCAACTCGGCCCAACTTGATTCGGTCAAACCCACTTCGCTGATCATGTTCCCGCCGCACAGGAACGGATCCATCTTCTCGAGCAACTCGCGGCGACCGTACAGGACACCAACACCCGTGGGACCATAAATCTTGTGGCCGGAAAAGGCGAGAAAATCGATCCGAGGCTCCTGCACGTTGATCGCAGCATGAGGCACACTCTGGGCACCGTCGACCAGCACCAAGGCCCCTACCGCGTGAGCCCGCTCGACCAACCGCCCAATCGGATTGACCGTCCCCAACACGTTCGACATGCCGGTGACCGCCACCAGACGGGTTCGCGACGTCAGGCATTCGTCCAGTCGCTCGAGATCCAGACGGCCGTCGTCGGTCAAGGGAATGTGCCGCAGACTGGCTCCGGTCTCGCTAGCCAGCTGCTGCCACGGAACCAGGTTCGCATGGTGCTCCATCTCGTTGACCAGCAATTCGTCGCCCGATGACAATCGCGACCGACCCCAGGCCGATGCCACCAGGTTGATCGACATCGTCGTGCCCGATGTGAAAATCACCTCCTCGGGATGATCCGCTCCAATCATTGCAGCCACCCGAGCTCGCGTACCCTCCAAAGCCTCGTCCACCTGAACACCAAACTGGTACACGCCCCGGTGCGAATTGGCGTAATAGGTCGAGTAGCACTCAGAAAGTGAATCGATGACCACTTGCGGCTTCTGAGCACTCGACGCACTGTCGAGATAGACCAACGGTGTGCCGTCGGACAATGGACGGCCCAGAATCGGAAAGTCGCTGCGTATCGTCCCCACGACCCTCTGTCCTCTTGTCTCAAACAGACAACTGGAAACTGGAAACCGGAACTGGAACTCAGGCCGAAGCCTCGGCCGCCTCATCGTGCGAGCCATCGTAGGAATAAGCCAGAGTCTTGAGCACCTTGAAGCCCAACAGACCACAGCGTTGCCGCACTGCGGTGAGTCGCACTTTGAGCAATTCGAGCATCGCGGCCGCGGTGAAGGCTTCGATCTCCTCGAGCGTCTTGCCTTCAATGTGCTCGCACAATATCGACGCCGCCGCCTGGCTGATCGCACAACCCTCGCCGTCAAAAAATGCCTGCTCGATCCGCTGGTCCGAACCGATCTGCAACTGCAATTGCACTCGATCGCCACACAACGGATTGTGTTCGGTGTGAGTGCAACTGGGCGACTCGAGTTCACCGCGATGGTACGGCGACTCGTAATGGTCCAGGATCAGTTCGTCGTACAACTCGTCGCTCATCGTCTCCCGCCGATCTCAAGGACCGCCAAGTCTCATCAGCCGCCAAAACACACAACCACGTCCATTCTATGAGTCGCCTCGAACAACGCCAAGGGGACTGCCCAAGCTAAATCTGACGCGAAACTGTTTCAAAGAATCTCGAGATCGGGCAGCCCGGATCCCGACGTGACCTTCCGAGCCACTTCGATGGCCACTTTCTGACTGATCGAGATCAATGACTCTCTGACTGGACTGTCGTCGTCGATCAATGTGCTGACCCGCCAAGCATCGCCTCGGATTCGCACCTCCGGATCGGCTGGCAACTCGCCCAAAAATGCAATTCCCAATTCCAGAGCCTTGTCCCGAGCCCCGCCTCGACCAAAAATCTCACCCGTCATGTTCTCGACCATGCCCAACACCGGAATTTTGACCTGGTTGAACATCGAAATCGCCTTCATCGCGTCGAGCAGAGCGACCTTTTGCGGCGTGCAAACGACCACGGCTCCGGAAATCGACAGCAACTGAGACAGTGTCAGGGCGATATCACCGGTTCCCGGCGGCATGTCGATGATCAGGTAGTCCAACTCGCCCCATTCAGTGGCCTCTAGGAACTGAGTCAACGTGCGGTGCAACAACGGACCTCGCCAGATCACCGCCTGGTCCTCGTCGATGTGGAAACCCATCGACATCAATGGCATCCCATCCACTTCCACCGGCTGGATCCGCTGAACCATCTCGCCGTCGGCACCCGGCTGTTCGGCAACCGTCGGTTCGCCTCGAGCCCCCAGCAGATGCGGCACGCTGGGACCGTACACGTCGGCATCCATCAGGCCAACGCGTGCTCCGGATGCCTTCAAGGCAAACGCCAACCCGCAGGCGACACTGCTCTTGCCCACGCCTCCCTTGCCACTGCCCACGCAAATGACGTTCGCAATCCTTAGACCAATCTTGCCGCCGGAATTCGACCCGCGAACCGTTCGCACAAAATCCACCACGACGTCACCGTCAACCAACTCGACGATCTCACGCTCGATTCGTTCGGGTTCCGGATATGCTGTCGTCGGCAACTCGATCGTCACCCGCACAGAACCCTCGATCGACTCGACCGACTTGACCATCCGCAAGTCGCCCAAAGAACGACCCAACTCCGGATCGATCAACGCCTCGATCTGATGCCTCACGTCCGAATCACTCATCAACCTGTCTCCCAGTCTCTATTACCCAGTCTCTATTACCCAGTCTCTATTACCCAGTCTCTACTAAGTCTCGGCCCCGCACGACGACTCAGGCCGCACCCTCCAAGACCCGTTCACACATCCTCCACAACCGCGACGGGTTCAAGGGCTCAAACAACACAGCCGTTGCACCCAGTTCCCTGAGCGGCCATTCCAACTCCGCCATCACAGGCATTCCCACCACGACGATCGGCCAAGGCCGGTCCCAACACTCCAATAACCGCAACACGGTTGGCTGACCAACCGACAGGTCAGCCAACACCATGCCGCCCCAGGTCGCTCCGACCCGATCCATCACTTCCGATACACTCGAAACCGACTCGATCGCACCGACGACACGCCGGACGCCCACATCGCACCGCAACCAATGTGTCTCCAGTTCGCAACGGAACCGGGTCGATTCTTCCAAGACGATAATCGACGACACGCCGGGCATCGCGTTTCACCTGGCCATGTCACTGGCACCCAAAGCTCGATCGGTATGCAGCAGTCACGTAATTCTAGAGGTCCAGGCCCGAAGCGGCAACGCGTCGCGAATCTTGCCGTCGCAGCCCGCTGTCAGTAGGCTGCACCCGACTGCCAACACTGAAGACACCGCAGACATCGCAGACACAGCAGAATTGGCGGCCAGGACCACTTGGGCAAGGACAGATTTCCGACTGACACACGAGATGGACACACGAAATGAGTGAACACAGCGAACCTCTGGTCAATATCCTGATGGGCAGCAAGTCCGACTGGAGCACGATGCAACACACCCGCGACATGCTCGAACAGTTCGGCATCTCCAACGAGTGCCGAGTGCTCTCGGCTCACCGGACTCCGGCCGAAACGACCGACTACGTGTCCGGTGCCGAGGAGCGTGGGGTCGAGGTGGTCATCGCGGCCGCCGGTGGAGCCGCTCACTTGGCTGGCGTCTGTGCCGCTCATACCGTGCTCCCGGTTCTGGGAGTCCCGATGACCGGCTGGGCCACCGACGGCATGGACGCTCTGCTTGCCACCGTACAGATGCCGCGAGGAATCCCGGTCGGAACCCTGGCGATCGGCAAGGCCGGAGCTGTCAATGCCGCTCTGCTGGCCATCGCCATCCTCGCCACCAATCGACCGGAACTCAGACAACAAATCAAGGACTACCGGCAGAGCCAGGCCGCCGCCATCCTCGCCGAAACACTCGAATAATCCCGTCCCAACCACGCCGTCCCGACATCTCGTCGCCGCCCCGGACAATCCCCCGTGAATGAACTCCAGGCACGAGGGGCACGGCAGTGGCTGGGGACCGGCCTGGCCGTCGCAGCCGGATCGTACGGTTTGGCCGGACTGGTGATCCGACTCACAGTTCGAGACTCGCTGACTGCCGCCGCGATGATCTACTACGCCACCCCGTGGCCAGTGCTGGCGACGATGCTGGTGCTGGTAGCCGGAGGACTTCGCCTGCGAAACCGCTGGGGATGGGCCTGCCCGCTGGCCACCGTCGGACTGGTCGGGCTGACCGCATGGATGATCGCGGCACTCTCGGACACCCCACCACAGGCCTCACCAGAGCAACACAACACACTCACCTGCCTGACATGGAACATCGATCACGGCCAGGCCGGATGGCAGCAGCTGGCCAGGTCGATCCGGGACGAAGCGACCGACCTGGTCTGCCTGGTCGAGGCGGGATCGAATGAGCCCGAACACGAACGGTTTTGGGACTCGGCACTCCCGGATTACTCCTCCGCAGGTCTCGGCTCCGGCATGCTCGTGCTCGTCAAGAACGGCACCATCCGACAAACCCGATCCGGTTCGCTCGATGGCAACGCCCGCTTCCGCCAATTCGATATCTCCTGCCGTGGCACCCAACTTGTGCTGTTGATTGTCGATGTCAAGAGCACTCCCTGGATCTCAAGACAGGCGGCTCTCGAACAACTTGCACACATTGTCGCCAATATCCCCGACCGCCCGGTCCTGATCACCGGCGACTTCAACACCCCGACCGACTCGGCCTGGTTCGATACGTGGCACCCCAACCTGAAAAATGCCTGGGATGAAGCCGGAACCGGATTCCGCCCAACCTGGCCTGTCCCACTGCCACTGCTCGACCTTGACCAGTGCTGGGGCAACAAGCTGGTCCGCTTCGTCGACTGCCGCGCCGCCACCAGCTCGCAGTCCGACCACCGAAAACTACTCACCCGCTTTGCCGTCCATACCACCGGAAGGGACTACACCAGCCCCAGCCGTTTACGCAAGAACCACTCGGACGACACCAACGCCACGAATACACCCAGCACGTACCAGTTGTCCCACAAGTCGATGACCGTGGCCCGAGCCATCCCGCCGGCGGCCGGCTGAGACAACAGCTGGTCGATCGCTTCGCCAAATCGCTCCGGAGTCAACCGGGCACCGCCGCTGAGCCGGGCGATCTGTTCCAGCAAACCGGGATCGGCCGCCGGGTCGTCCAACTCCAGATCGCGAGCGTCGACCAGGAATCGGGCTCGAGCCGGTAACCCGGCCGATTGACCATTCCGACTGGCATTCACCTCGACCCAGTAATCCCCCGCCTCGGCCGTCTCGGCAAAACGCGACGAAAATGCGTCGATGTCTCTTCGCGGCTTCAACTGCACCTGGCGTTGGCCCGGAGCCAGTACCTGGACCTGGAACTGAGCATCAGGAATCGGTTGCCCCTGCTCGTCACGCGCTCCGTACCGCAACGACACCTCGGCCGCAGCATTGTAGGTGCGAGGTTCGATCTGGACCCAGATCGGTTGATCCGAGTCGTCTTCCTTGTGAGCCAGCCAATAGACCATCTGCTGCCAGAACCTCTGGTGCACCTCGCGATGGCCGAACTGGAACCAGAAATAGGTGGAATCGCCGGCAAAGGCGATCAGCCGCCCGGTGCCGGTGTCGGCCGACAACAGCATGGCGTTGCCGTCGCTGTCGCGAGCCAACACGTCGATGAACTCGTTCTTGGGCCGGATCCGATTCGCCTTTTCCAGCGGTGGCAAAGACTCCCAACGAGACCGGTTCGTTTCACCGCTGTCAGCAATCCGCATGATGAAATGAGACAACCCGGCATCGGTGGGGATCACCCGGATGTCCTGCATCAGGTGCAGGTCGGTCTCGATCGCCCCTGCATCCTGGAATTCCGCCGGACTCATTGCCACAGGCGACAAGGCGTCCAGCGGCGTGTTGGCATAGCCGCCCGCACCGAATGCACTGAACCCGCCCAGCATCAGCAACCCGGCTCCCTCGCGGACCCGAGCCGCCAGGCTCGCCAGGTGCTCAGGCCCCAGTACGCTGGCAGGGATGTTGCCCAGGATGTAGACGTCGTGCTGGCCCCTCTGAAACAACTCGGCAGGTAATCCCGCCGCTTGGCCCGATCGGCCGGGACGGACGATGTGAGTTTCGAGCTGAATTTTGTCCGATGACCTGAGCAACTGCACGCTGCGGATCTCGGGTCGCGGCTGATCGATGTAGGCCACCCGAATGCCGCCGCGACGGACACTGATCAGCGATCGACGACCATTGTTCGTCTTGCGAACCTCTTCGGGAAGACCGTCGGCCTCGACCGCTATGATGAACTCGCCCGGCCGAGTCGGCACGAACGACAATTCGAACTGCCGCACGTCCTCGTTACGGGTCGTGGAAATCCGACGGATCGGTGAAGTGCGACCGGTCGAAGGCGGCTGGACCATCGGACCCGACTGGCCAATCGTCAATCCCGCCCGGTCCTCAACCTTTAGCCGCAACGTGACCTGGCGATTGGCTGCACCCACCAACCGCACTCGCGCACGGACAATCACTGCCTTGTTCTCGAACACCACCCGGTCGACCAGCAAATCGTCGATCGAAATGTCGACCGAATTTTCACCACCTCCCGATGCCCCAAACGGAACCGTGTAGACCGGTAAACCCTGATCGCCCAGCATCCTCGCCACGCGGCGAGGATCGAGATCGAACGGAGACAGAGCCCGCTGAGCACCGTCGCCCATGAGAATCGCCCCACTGTACTGCCGGTTCCGTGCCTCCTGGAGCAGATTCTCGAGCACATGGCCCATCGCCGTCTGATCACCCGAAGCCTCGGCAGACGGCAACTCGTCTTGCGACAAATCCAACGGTACCAGCTCCCGATCAAAGTCAAAGAATCGCACCTCGACGTTGTCGCCAAGATCCTCCAACTGACGCCGATTCGCCGAAATCGTGGCGATCAAGGCCTCGCGACGAGTCTTCCCGCCAGCCGCATCCCCGATACTCATGCTCCGGGTCCGGTCCATCACCACGGCAAACAACCGCGGTCGACTGTCCGGTTCGACAAACTGCAGACTCGGCCGCAACATCGTGAATGCCAACACCAATGCCACCGCCAACCTCAGCAACAACAGAGACCGAGCCGCTCGTGGCGACACCGACTGCAACTGCCGCGGATAAGTCCGCACGATCAACACCACAACGGCTACGACGACCGCCAACACCAATGACCAGTGCCAGGCCGGTGACATGTCCAAACGGATCATGAACCGCCTCCTGATGCCGCCGCTGGGTGACCGGTTTCGTAGAACCGGTTGGCTACCAGGTGCTCGCAGCAAAACACGATCAGCAACAACACAAGCAGCATCGGAAACACCTCACGCCCGATCCGCATATCGCCCACACGCCGCTCGAGTTCTTCAAGATCTCTGGCCACCTGGTAGCGATCGGCCCCGAGCAGCAGATCCAGATCGTCGCCCGCCAATCGAGACAGGTCGCGTTCGGCGGCATCGAGATTCAGGCTGAATCCAGCTCCCCAATCCACCGCATCACCAAGCCCTCGGACCTGGTAGTGACCCAACTCCTCCGACACATCGACCGACAGCACCCGACCAGACCGGGACCGGCCCGGTCGCTGGCCACCATCAGGAGCCACGACCGAGAACTCGGTGACCGATCGCGACGGAAACAACTGGACCGCCAAAGCCGTATTCGCTTCGTAAGTGTAGGATTCGCCGGATCGCTGAGCGAGATAGCCGACAAGTTGATCGACGAGTACGACGAACCAGTCCGAACGAGGCAGGTCGTTCCACCCCCAACGCAGATCCAATGCAGTGGCCAGCATCAGAGTCCGACCGCGGCCCAGGCTTCGCTCCAGAAGAGCCGGGTCGCGTGAGTCGCCGGTGAAACGAGTTACCACCTGGCTGCCCGGCCCCGGCTGAAGACGCCAGTACAACCGCACGTCTCGCAGTACCAGGTCGCCGGCACCACCAAGATCGGCGAACAACTTGAGCGCCGGATGAGTCGCGTTGCGGAGATCCAGGTATTCGGGTGGAGTGAACTTGCGAGAGACATCCAGTCTGGCTGGCAACACGCTCTGGGCCGCGTCGCTGTTGTAGGACGATGGCTTCACACCTCGCTGTTGCTGCCAATGCACGCTCGAACCCAGCACCACACCCAATCCGCCTCCAGATTCGACAAAACGCCCGAGTTGACTCCACGAATCGTTGGTCACTTCCGGCACATTCAATAGGATCACTGAGCGGTAGTCCGACAGCCTGGCGTCGGCCAGACGGTTGGGAGTGACATGATCACAGCGGAACCGAGCCCGACCCCGCTCCACCTCCTGCCTCGGCGACAATGCTTCGATCAGGTACGCCGCTTCCCGCGACGTCGGAGCCACCAGCAGCACGCGAGGGGCCGACGCCACCGCGACTGTGAAATAGGCCACGTCGTCAGAGGCCAGAGGATCACTCGAACGCAGACGCAGCTCTCCCTGGACAAACGGACCCGAGAGCCCGTCGGCCACCAGGCTGATCATCGACGCCGCACCACCCTTCAGCTTCACTGCCGCCGAACCCCGAGGCACCGACTTGCCCGATGCGTTGACCACCAGCAAATCGACCGTTCGGTCCACCTCGCCGTCCAACCCCGTCCCGTCAACCGTCGCGGTGATCGTCACCGCGCCACCCTCGGCAACCGTTTGACGAGACAGATCCAATGAGGCGATCCCCGAGTTGACCGGGTCCGATACACCCGTGTCCACTATGTAAATCCCACCCAGCCACGGACACGACTCAACCGCACGACTCAATCGCTCGGCGTCTGCTGTTCCACGCGACCACGCGCCACCGGCCAGATCGGTGAATACGTAGACCTCGCGGACATAACCGTCCTCACCCGCCGAACCAACCATCTCACGCTCACGATTCGACTCCAGCAACGACAAACCACCTTCGATGCACCCGTTCAATGTGCGGGCCACAGGATGCAACGACAACTGGTCGATCCGACGTCGCAAGGCGATCGGACTCGACTGAAACAGCACAAACCGACCGGCCGATGCGTTCGAGCCTGCCTCGTCGGCCTCGTCGGAGCCCTGGACCGTGTCGTCAGCAGCTCGGGAACCGCCGGTCAACTCGACCGACGTGTCGATCACAGCAACCTGGCTGCCGGCGGGGAGCCGATCCAGATGCTCGCGAGCGATCTCCTGAGCCACCTCGAGACGAGTCTTGCTCTGGTGACGATACTCCATGCTCTGGCTGGTATCGAAAATGAACACCGCGGCCACCGGAGCATTGCGGGCGGCTCCGAGAGACGGGTTGGTCACCTCGGCTCCAACACGTGGACCGTACCAGGCCCCCGCCCACAACCCGAGTAACAGCACCACCAGCACTCCCAATCCGCCGCGCAGCAGCGAACGCTGAGTCGACAAGCGGTGATCGGGCCAATCGCGACGACGCCAACGGTGAATCACCACGCGGTAAATAATCCACGGAATCACAAACACCGCCAGCAAACCCAGCACCTCTGCAGGCCATTGCGGCCAGTAATCGGCCGCCGGCAACTTGGGCCGAGCCACTGCCAGAACCAGTAAGGCGATCAAGGCAATCCGCAGCAACAACAGCCAGATGTGACGCAGCCTCAGCCGACGCCGATTGTGACGCCGACGCTGCTCGAGCAGCAACAGGGCGGGGAACAGGTGCGGCTTGGGACGAGCCCGCAGCAACATGTGCAGCAGGACCGGCACCGCGGCCAGACCGAGTCCGTAGATAATGGCGGGGTTGATCAGTTGCATCAGGTGACGTCACCAACCGGCAAGTCCGCCTCCAGTCTAACGGCTAAGACGCCATAGCAAACGACCCAAACGGGTCATTCGGCATCGGCGATCACTTCCAACACCGTGTCAAGTATCCCTGAATTGACGCTCAACCCGTTGCCACCATCGACGACCGCCCGACCGTCCAGAGTCAGAAAATGACCGCCAGCCGCCTCGAGAATCGGCAACAACGCCGCAGCGTCCCATGTGTTCATCTCCGGATCCACCATCACGTCGGCTCGACCTGTCGCCACCAGCAAATGACCGTAACAGTCGCTCCAGCCTCGGACCATCCCCGACGCGTCGCACAGTCGATCGAAAACCGCCTGGCGACCTGTTGTCTTCCAACCCGTGATCGTCGTCGTGCAGAACAGGGCTCGGTCGAGAGAATCGACGGTCGAAACACGAGCCGGCCGAACCTCGCCCGCCCCCTCCTGCCACCACGCCCCCAGGCCCACTCCACCGTAGACCACTTCGCCCAGAGCCGGCATTCGACAGACTCCAGCGACCATCTCCCCCAGAAATTCCAGGCCGATCAATGTGCCAAACAGCGGCACGTGATGCACAAACGATTTGGTCCCGTCGATGGGATCCAAAATCCAACGGTATCCACTCTCCCCAGGCGTCTCACCAAACTCCTCACCCAACACCCCGTCTTCAGGCCAACTCCGAGATACACAATCACGAATCCACTGCTCGGCCTCGCGGTCGGCAATCGTCACCGGCGTGTCGTCTCGCTTGGTTTCGACCACCAGATCCCTGTCGTCGTAATGCCGCAGAATCAACTCGCCCGCCTCGGCCGCCACGGCCACGGCCAGATCCAGTCGCGCCGACAGGTCGGCCCGGATGTCCAAATCAGCCGGATGCTCGCTCACGAGACACCTCCGCCGTAGAACGCATTGAGGATCACGAACGCCACGTAACCCAACACCAGCGGCGCGCCCATCCATCGCTGAAACGTGTTCAATTGAATCGCTCGGAAGATAAAACACCGAAACGTCAGCAGGATCAACAGCATCGTCGGCAAGTGCAATCGCAGAAAGATTTCCCGAGAAAATACGTCGGCTACCGCTTGCGGACCAGTCGCCGGGGCCACGATCGGCAACTCGGCAGCAATCGCCGATGCACCGACCACGAACAGCACGTTGAGCACATCGGCTCCGATCACGTTGCCAACAAGCAACTCGGGATGACCACGCCGGATCGCTGTCACGCCAACGACCAGCTCGGGCAACGATGTGCCAAAGGCGACCAAGGTCGCCGACAACACGACGTCGGGAACCGACAACCGCCTGGCCATCACCTCGACCGACTCGATCAACACGTGGCTGCTCAGAACGACCACAACCACGCCGAACAACAACACCCCCAACAACACCATCGGCCTCTGAGACTCCTCGTCCGATTCAGACTCGTCCGACGATGACGACGTGACGTCGGTCTCCAGGCCCCCCTCCAACGCCTCTCCCTTCAGACTCCATCGGACCGACACAAACATGTAGGCCACCAGCAACAGCAAAAACATCGCACCAGCCCATCGTGGCACCACCGCACTGTCGCCATGCAACCACCACATCACGTAACACAGCCCGGCCAACAGAACAGCCGATCCGAATTGTACCCAACCCTGCCGCACCAGCAGAAAACGATTGACCGGCAGACGGGTCAGCAAACAGCCCAGCCCAAAAATCAGGCCGGTGTCGGCGATGACCGATCCGACGGCATTCCCCAACGCCAAACCACTGTTGCCCTCCCACGCCGCCATCACGCTGACAGCACACTCGGGAGCCGTCGTCCCCAAGCTGACAATCGTCGCTCCAACTATGATCTCGGGAACACCCAGCCGCCGGGCCAGTGCACTCGCACTCTCCACAAGACGGTCTGCTCCAAACATCAGGGCAACCATCGATACCCCGACCAGACCCAACAGCACTCCACCGTGCAGGTCCTGGAACCACTCGCTGGGAATCACGTGCTCCACGGTCCTGTGCCTGCCTTTCCAATCGCAAAAAAAGTCGCGAATTGAACTTCAAACCGGTCATCCTAACGCCCGCCGCTACTCGCCGGAAGCCTCGCTGTTTTGACCCGGCACGACAGACCGCCGATCCGGTTGTACCGGTCATGACGATTGATGGTCGGGTTGTACGGACGTGGAACTCAAAAAACGCGGGTCCTGAGACCTTTAGCGGCCGATAAAAGTCTGGGGAATCGGACGCGAGCAGGGGATTGGACACGTGCACCGCGAAATGAACGTCTTGGCGCTGGTCAAGAACTCCGAACGCTACGTCTTTCTGTACGACGACGAAAGCACCGAAAGCGTCCTGCAGAAACTCGGTCAATACGCCGCCGACAATGAACTCAGCTTCAGCTGGTACGACGCAGCAGTACTCAGCCAAAAGGTGCGACGACTCAAGGAACAAACGATCGCCGAAAAAGCGGCCGTGTCGTCGGCTCCCTCGTTGAGCCTGCCGCAGTCCGCTCCCGATTCAGTCGGACCCAAGGTCAGGTCCAAGACCAGCCACAGCCCCGAACACGGTTCGGCTCCGCTTTCGGGACTGCGGTTCCGTGGCTCTAGCTCCTTCCTGCCATGACCACACGAGACCTGTCATGCAGGCGGCCGTCGAGGGTTTTCTGAGATACCTGCGGATCGAACGCAACGCGTCGCCAATGACGTTGAAGTCATACCGCTCCGATCTGGACCGTTTGCTGCAGTTCCTGGTCTCGACCGACGCCGGCCTGCACGAACCTCGAGATGTCTCGATCGGCCAGCTACGCGCCTACGTCGCCGACCTCAGCCAGCGAGGCTACGCCCGCAGTACCATCGCACGCCGGTTGGCCAGCCTGCGGAGTCTCTTCGAATACTGCCGACGCGAAAAACTGGTCGAATCGAATCCGGCACGCGCCCTGCGAACGCCCAGGCAAGGACGAAAATTGCCGCACTTCCTCTCCACCGAACAGGTCGCCAAACTGCTCGAAACCCCACCCGACGACCAACCCGCCGGGCTGAGAGATCGAGCCATTCTCGAAACACTCTACTCGGCCGGACTGCGAGTCAGCGAACTTGTCTCGCTTGACCTCGCCGATTGGGATCGCGACAGCAACGTGCTGCGAGTCCGAGGCAAGGGCCGCAAGGAACGCATCGCTCCGGTCGGACGGTTCGCCGCCGCTGCAATCCTGAACTGGCTCCAACACCGGCAAACCGACAACTCACCATCGGCCACCGACGGCGACGCCATGTTCCTGAACAGGTTCGGGCGACGCCTGAGTGCCCGGAGCGTCGGGCGGATGCTCGACAAACACATCGCCGCCGCCGGACTCGATCAACTCACCTCACCACACACTCTCAGACACAGCTTCGCCAGTCACATGCTTGACGGCGGAGCCGACCTCCGCAGTGTCCAGGAACTGCTCGGACACAAGAGCCTGACAACGACCCAAATCTACACTCATGTCAGCACCCGCCGACTCCGAGAAACCTACGATCGCGCTCACCCGCACGCACGCAGGGACGACACCAGTACAACCGACTAGCTCACGAAGCCGCCCTGGCAACCTCACGCGTCCAACCCCGTTCAACAAACAACGGGACGTGCTCGGCAGACACGAACAACCGGTCCTCGGACAACGGGACCCGGTAATAGTTCTCTGGCCGCAACAACACCCCCTCGTCACTGTTCATGTCGATGACCCAACGCGTGGGCAAAGAACGTCGCGACAGGAATCTCAACTCGAACGGCTCCAACTGCAAGGGATCCGTCGCGTTGAAGATGCCGCGATGAGCCGCCCGAGCGGCCGCTACATCGCGGCGGATTCGTCCGAGTGACTGGTCGAGTAAGGTCTGGCGACTCATCCCCTTCGGATCGGGTACCGCCTCGAGAATCGACTTCTGCTTCCGCCACGGGTTGACGTTGGGCCAGATGAAGTAGGGACAGGCTTGGCCCAACTTCAACAGCCGCTCGTTGTAACTCAGCGGCCGAGGCACCGGCTTGCTGCGGTTCGGCTGGTCCCGGTTGATGAAACACAGAAAACGACCGTAACCGTCCATGATCTCGTAACCAAACACCATGAACATCTGGAACGTCTCAATCGTCTTCTCCATCACCTTCACGTCCTTGGCGATTTCACGCTCCAGAGCCACTTCGGCCGCTCGAGCATGACGATGATGATTCGACGACGCGTCCTGCTGCAATCGACCCATCAACCACTGCACCAGTCCGTCGGGAAGCGGAGTACTGAACTTGGGCCACTTCTCGCCAAACGGGTCGGCCAGGAATGGCTGCCAACGTGGGTCCTGGATTTCGAGGAAATTTGTTGTGCCCGGGAATCGGAAACTCACCTCCGCCGTGTCGATGCCCAGCAACCGAACTCCAATATCACCCACAGCACTCACGATCACCGTGTCTCCGTCGTGAGCCTGCTCGGCAACCGTACCCTGTCGTCCCATCCGATGCCCCAAACGGGCGATCCCACTCGTCAGGTTGGTCCGATCGTTGACTCGAATCGCACGCGTCATCTGCCTGCTCCTGTCAGTCATCAACAGCAAAACACTCTGAATCGGGCAGCCTCCTCCTGCCAATCCACAACTCGCCCGAGTCGATTGGACACAATAGCATGCCAACCGCCGCTCCAGATACCCTTTTCATACTCCCGAACGAGGTCTAGATTATTGGTTGTGGGCCGTTGTCAGGCCGTTGAGAACAGGGGCGTTTGACGAATTGGCCCGGTCGCCAGGCGACCGGGCGAGGGACAAGGCAACCGATGATTGTCAGTTGGGAGTGGCTGGGCCAGTACGTCGCGTTGGATATGCCGCTCGAGGATCTCACCGATCGACTGACCATGTCGGGACTCAACCTCGAAGGAACCGAATCGGTCGCCGAAGATATTGCGATTGACCTCGAAGTCACCAGCAATCGACCGGATTGCCTGGGCCACGTCGGAGTCGCTCGAGAAGTCTCGGTGCTCTACGCGTTGCCGCTGGACATACCCGACCCGCAACCTCCAACCGCCAGCGACTCGGTCAATGATGCAACCTCGGTCGAAATCACCTGCCCCGAACTGTGCCCACGATACACAGCACGAGTTCTCCGAGGCGTCCAGGTCGGGCCCAGCCCCGATTGGCTCGTTCGCCGACTCGCCACACTCGGCATCGCCTCGGTCAACAACATCGTTGATGCCACCAACTACGTGCTGCTGGAAACCGGACAACCGCTGCATGCCTTCGACCTCGACAAGCTCACAGAAGGCCGGATCGTGGTCCGCGAAGCAGCCGCCGGAGAACAATTCAAAGCGATCAACCACACCAACTACACCCTGGCACCGGGGATGTGTGTGATCGCCGACGCCGAGAAACCGGTGGCGTTGGGTGGAGTGATGGGGGGGGCCGCCACGGAGATCTCCGCGTCGACCTGCAATGTGCTCATCGAAACCGCTGAGTTCGCTCCACTCTCGGTCCGAAACACCGCCCGGACTCTCTCGCTGTTCAGCGACTCTTCGTTCCGCTTCGAACGCGGCATCGATCCGCATGGCCTTGATTCCGCCAGCCGACGCTGCTGTCAACTGATCCTCGAACTGGCCGGTGGCGAACTGCTCGATCACGTGATCCAGGCCGGTGATCCGCCTCCAGCAGAACCCACTCGCGTCTCAATCCGCTTCGATCAGGTGACCCGAATCCTCGGCATCGATGTCCCTCAAGCCGACATCATCAACATCCTCATCCAACTCGGACTCCGACACGTCGACCTGCCCGATCAGCACACCGATACGTCGGCCACGTTCGAAATGCCCGGTTGGCGACGAGACCTGACCCGAGAAATCGACCTCATCGAAGAAGTCGCCAGGATCTGGGGCTACGATCGGATCCCTGAAGACAATCGAATCCCGCTGACACTCGCGCTGACCACCCACCGCGATCAGGTTTCCGACACGCTCCGAGACCTGCTCTGCTCCGCCGGCTTCCACGAAGCCATGACCCTCTCGTTCGTCACCGCCAAACTCTTCGACCTGTTTCGCCCCGAACCCGATCGCTTGCCGCTGCAAGTCGAACACTCGTCACGTCGCCAAGAAAACCTGCTGCGGCAAAGCCTTGTACCCAGCCTGCTGCAGTCGCGTCGGGAAAACGAACGCCACGCCATGTTCGGAGTCGACCTCTTCGAAATCGCCAATGTCTACCTCGAAGCCGCTCCGGGAGCACCGGGATCCGAACCCACCCGCATCACCGCCATCACCGGCCGCTCGTTCGGTGAACTCAAGGGAGTCTGCGAACTGCTGATCGCTCGACTCGCTCCAGCGGCCCGGCTCAATGCCGTGCCGCTCCAGTTGGCCGGGTTTGTCGAAGGTCGAGGAGCCCGGCTGATGCTCAATGAGACGCCGTGCGGTTGGTTGGGAGAATTGACCCGAGACGCCACCGATTCGATCGGACTTCGCGATGCCGTGACCATCGCGGAACTCGATTTCCTGACCGTCTGCGAAGCCGTCGAAACCACTCGTCGGTTTCGTGAACTGCCTCGGTTCCCGGCCATCGAACGAGACCTCAACTTCCTGCTCGACTTGCACGTCTCGTGGGACGAACTCGAAACCGTCGTCCGAGACAACGCCGGGCCATTGCTCGACACCATCTCGTTCGGCGGACAGTACTGCGGACAACAAATCCCCGACGACAAGAAATCCTACGTCGTCACCATCGGATACCGATCCGATTCCCGCACCCTGACCAACGATGAGCTCGAAGAGACACAGGCCCGGGTCGTCGCGGAGTGCGAATCGCAGTTGGGAGCCAGTCTGAGATGAACGGCCCGGGATGCGAGCATGCCGACCAGGCCCTGCTTTCCAGTCATTCGGCCAGCCAACCGGTCGCACGATCACCATTGGCCTTCGGATCGCTGAGACTGAAAACCCGCTTCCTGCTCTCCCCGTTGGCCGGGTTCACCAACCTCCCGTTTCGAAGGATGATCCGGCGTGTGGGCGGTATTGGCCTCTGCACCACCGACCTGATCAATGCCCGCAGCCTGCTGAATCGTCGATTCAAGGCCATGGAACTGGTCCAAACCTGCCCCGAAGATACCCCGCTGTCGATCCAGATCTTCGGCACCGAACCCGACTACCTGGCCGACGCCGCCAGGCTGCTCGAATCCGAATTCGAACTCGACTCGATCGACATCAACATGGGCTGCCCGGTCGACAAAGTCGCCGGGTTGGGTGCCGGTGCCGCGCTGATGCGGCAGTCCGGCAACGCGATTCGACTTGTCCAGAACGTCGTCGCGGCCGTCAGCCTGCCCGTCACAGTCAAAATGCGACTCGGCTGGGATCAACACTCACTGACCGCTCCCGACCTGGCTCGAGCCTTCCAGGAGGTCGGGGTCGCCGCCATTGCGATCCACGGACGAACCCGGGAACAGGGCTTCTCGGGTTCCGTCGATCTCGACGGAATCCGAGCGGTCGTCGATGCGGTCGATTCGATCCCGGTGATCGGCAATGGAGATATTCTCGACGTCGAAGACGCCGCCACGATGTTCGCAGAGACCGGCTGCGATGGCATTTCGATCGGGCGTGGAGCCCTCACCAATCCGTGGATCTTCCGACAACTGATGCAGTGGGAACGCACCGGGCACTGGGACTCCACACCGGGAGTCGACCAACGGCTGGAACTGTTGCTCGAACAACTCGACTACCTCATCCAACAAAAGGGCGAAATCAAGGCGATTGTCGGATTCCGCAAGATGGTGCACTGGTACCTGAAATCGATGGGCGTCCGACGGGTCCTGAGACACCGGTTTCAACAACTCAGCACCCGCAAGGAATTCGACTTGGCGATTCAGTGCGTGCGAGAAGAATGCCACAAGACGCAATGCCGGGCACTCACGACCGCCGATGCGGTCGTGCCGGTGCCCCAGGGGCCCAACGCCCACTGGTAAACACCAACTCCACCGGCCGACTCAGCCAGCCGGCCCCGCCTCAGCCAACCGGCCCCGCCTCGTCATCAGCAGCAGCAGACTCGCCGGCTTGCTCCGCGACACGACTCTCGATCCGCAGTCGCCTGACCCGCCGCTTGTCGGCCGCGTCGATCTGAAACTGCCACTGGTCCCATTCCAGCGATTCGCCCTGGTCCGGGATCCGCCCGAATCGGGTGATCACGAAACCACCCAATGTGTCGTAGTCTTCGTCCTCGGGAATCCCGTAACCGAAGCGTTCGTTGAGGTCGTCGATGTGAGCTCGGGCGTCAACTTCGATCACCCCCGGACCAATCGACCGCACCAGGTCCCCTCCCCCCACGTCGTACTCGTCCTCGATCTCCCCAACAATCTCTTCGAGAATGTCCTCCAATGTCACCAGCCCGGCGACGCCGCCGTATTCGTCAAGCACGATCGCCAGGTGGACCTGTTCGCGCTTGAGCGTTTCCAGCAGAGTGTCGATCCCGGTCGTCTCGGGGACGTAGAACGGCTCGCGGACCACGTCACGCAGTCCTCCCGGAGCCGAAGCGGTGTCGGCGTTCAGGTGTGCGAGTAAGTCCTTGGCGTAAAGGATGCCGACGATGTCGTCGGTCGTCTCGCCAATCACCGGCACGCGGGTGTGGCCGGCCTCAAGCAACTGACGACGAGCCTCCTCCAGCGACGCTTCGACGCGCAGACAAAACATGTCGGTCCTTGGAGTCATCACCGCCGCGGCATCCTCGTCGTGCAATTCCATCACGCGGTGAATCATCGCCCGAGCAGCCGTTTCGATCAGCCCCCCCCGCTGCCCCTCGTCGACCACGCTGCGGATCTCCTCGCTCAGAGCCGCCAGATCACCAAAGACCGGTTCGGGACGACCGGCGATCCGGTGGCAGAGTCGATCGAGTTGACCGACGAGAGCCGACAGAGGCGTCAATGCCCAAGTCACCAGCACCAGCCATTGCCAATTACTCACCAGAAACCGCTCGCCCCAAACCCGAGCCACCACCCAGGGCACGACGAGTTCTGCCAGTAGTAGCACCAGCCACCACCCCACGACAACTCCCCACAGCGACCACCGGCTCCAACCCAAAACCGACGCCTGCCACCACCAGGCACTCCAAGTCGCCGCCGCAACCAACGACGCCGCGTGCAGGGTGTTGACCGCCAGTTGCACGCGTTCACGACAAGACAGAATGATGCCGAACAACTCGGGACGACTCATCCGGCGACAGGTCAATTCCAGTCGGCTGCGGGAAAACGTACGAAGACTGCTCGCCGCCAAGGATGTCCACGTCACACACGCCAACCAACCACTCGCAACCCAGATCGCCACCGCATGCTCGTTCATCCGTCCACCCTCGCCGTCACCGCCAGCAATTCTAGTAATTCCGCCTCGCGACGACGCATCTCGACCACCTGTTCGTCATCCAGATCGTCGTAACCACACAGGTGTAACAGACCGTGCACCAGGTACAGGATCACCTCCTCACCCGCGTCTGCTCCCAACTCGTCCGCCACACGGCGTGCCGTCTCGCCACCAATCACGACCTCGCCCACAATCCGTCGCCCTTCACCACGCAAAGCGTCCAACGGGCCCGACCACGTAGCGAGGCTGTCGGCCTCGAACGGAAAAGTGAGCACGTCGGTCGGTGTCTCGATCTGAAGGAACTCGACGTGCAGTCGGGTCATTTCGAAATCGTCGACGATCGCCACGCTGACCTCGACCTCGGCAACCCGCTCCTCACGTAACACCCGTTCGGCCACCTCGAGCAAACGGTCCTCACCGAGCGGACACGCGCCGGTTCGGTCGACCACGTCGATACGCCAGTCAGTTCCCGCACCCGATTCGTTCTGGTCACTCACACTCACGCCGTCCGTTGCTCCGGATAAGTCACGCGTCCGTGGTAGATTCCTGTCAACGACTTCGTCAAGGACTCCTCGACCAGACTCAAGTCCGTCAGAGTTAAGCCGCTTTGCTCGAACTGACCGTCGAGTAACCGGTTGATCGTCACGCGATGCACCAGGCTCTCCAGCCGCTTGGGAGTCGGATCCGATACCGTCCGGCTGGCACTCTCGACCGCATCGGCCAGCATCATCACGCCGGCTTCCCGAGTCTGAGGCCGGGGGCCGGGATAGCGGAAGGACGACTCGAGTGCGTCGGTGCGGTAGTCGGGATCGTCTCCGGCCTGTCGCTCGGCCTCGTGGAAAAAGTACTCCACCAAGGTCATTCCGTGATGCTGCTCGATGAAATCGATCAGCCGAGACGGAAGGTTGTGCTGGCGGGCCAACTCGACCCCGTCCTTGACATGACCGATAATGATCAGAGTGCTCATTGCCGGAGCCAACTGCTCATGGCGACTCCGAGTTTCCTTGGTCGTGTTCTCGATGAAGTACTCGGGCTTCAACATCTTGCCGATGTCGTGGAAATACGCCGCTACCCGAACCAGCAAACCGTTGGCACCAATCCGATCGGCAGCCGCTTCGCCAATCGTCCCGACGACGATCGAATGGTTGTACGTACCCGGAGCACGCTGCACCAACTCCTGCAGCAACGGATGCGATACGTCACCCATCTCCAACAGGCTGATGTCGGTCACCACGCCGAAGGTCGACTCGATAAACGGCAGACTGCCGGCCACCAGGTAGCCGGCCACCAGGCACCACAGGAAACCGCGAACCGCCGGCCACAATGCGCCCACCTCCCACCACACTCCATCCGCTGCACTCGTCGTCAGAGCGACCGTGCCCCAGCCAACCAGCACGTAGACCACCCCCGACCAGAACCCCACCTTGATCAGGGCCGACCGAGACGACACTCGAGTCAACGGCAGGATCGCCGTGGCCGATACCGAAAACAAGACGATGAAATGACCAATGTCGTGAACAGTTGACAATGTCAACAAAAGCGAAATGGTGAACGCGGTCACGATGGCCACCATCTGGTTCCAGGCAATCGCAAACACGACCACGGTCACCAGCAACGGGATCACCTCGGCACGCCACGGGTCAAAAGACAACAGCCGCCCAACGCCAACAGCCAACACCACACTTACCAGGTAGACCCCCAAACGACCCGAATGGCCGACGAGATCCGGCTGAGTCCGCAACAGCCAGGCTCCGTTGAGCACCATCAACACGACCAGCAATACCACCACCGTCGTGCCACGTACCAATTGCTGAGTCGGTGACCACGACTGGCCTTGATGAAGCTCCTCGACTCGCTTCAACGTCTCGGCATCAATCACCTGCCCCGCCTGGACACGACGCCCGGACGCCGTCACCAGTTGCCTTGCGCCGCCGGTCACCAAACGGTCACCGATGCGTTGCGTCTGAGGCGGCCGCCAGCCCTCGACGACTGTCAGCATCGCAGCCACTGTGCCCAGGCACATCAACAGCCGCAACTGGACACCGCGGTCTGCCAGAGTGCGTCGCAGCCAACCGCCCAGAGATGACGTGACACCGATCTCGGCCGCACGAACCGTGCGGGACGCACGCGATGACTTCGAGCCGAACCACGACATTCTCAAACCCTCGCGAGCCTCCTGATCGGAGACCCGTTCGTAGAGACGACCGGATCACTGCCCGGTCGATGGTTTCTTCGAATAGGCCCGAACAATTTCACCAACCAACCGGTGCCGCACAATGTCGCGACTCCGCAACTGTACGACGTCCACTCCTTCAATCGCCTGCAACCTATTGATCGCATCGGCCAGGCCGCCAGCCAGATGGTCGGGGAGATCGACCTGAGTGATGTCGCCGGTGACGACAATCTTCGATCCTTGCCCCATCCGCGTCAGGAACATCTTCATCTGCGTACGGGTCGCGTTCTGAGCTTCGTCGAGAATGACAAAGGTCTCGTTCAACGTCCGGCCACGCATGAACGCCAACGGCGCAATCTCGATCACGTCGTGCTCGATATAGCGCCGCACCTGATCATAACTCAGAATGTCGGCCAACGCGTCGAGCAACGGACGCAGGTACGGGTTGACCTTCGCAGTCACGTCTCCAGGCAAAAATCCCAACTTCTCACCCGCTTCCACCGCCGGACGGACCAACACGATCTTGCGCACCTGCTCGGCACGCAACGCCGATAATGCCATGGCCACAGCAAGATACGTCTTGCCGCTGCCAGCCGGGCCCGTGCAGAAGACCAGGTCGTTGCCTCGGATTGCACTGATGTAGCTCGCCTGGCCCGGAGTCCTCGGTCGGACGTGACGTGCCGAATCGAATAACTCGACCCGATCCTCAACATCCACTCCCAACGAATCGGACCCGGACCCATCAACCTCCGACCACCCGGCTCCCGATCCCTCGTCCGAAGCAACAGCCAACACTTTCAGCACGTCAGCCGTCCGCAACTCACCCGCCTCGTCAATCAACTCACGCAAGCGACCAATCACCGCCACGCCCTGGTTGACCGACTCCGAGTCGCCCTGGAGCTTCAGCGTGTCGTCGCGAAAGACGACATCGACCCCGACCGACTCCCGCAATCGACGCAGGTGCTCGTCCTGGGCCCCCAGAAGAGTTCGAATCTCCTCGGGATCATCAAACAGAATCGTCGCTTCGGACATGCCAACGGCCCATCACTACAGGGCCGTATCCGGTGCAGGTTGGTAACGCCCAGACCACAACCCCCCATTGGGGAAACAGCCCGGCACGCCACAATTCTAACCGGGCCACAGGAGCAGAGGAAGCCCCGGATTCGCATCGACAGGACACTCAAGACCCCGATCAAGACCGCGGCCGGTTGTGACGAATCTGACGAAGTTACTCAAGAGAACACCTAGAAGGGGTCGAAAACCGAATTGGGTGTTGCGAATGGTCACCGGTTGTAACGGACCACGAAAACTCCGCCCATCAGTCGACGATTGACCCATCGTCTCGCGCCTTCCCTCTGAAACCGACCTCAACAGAAACTCGCATCTCGCCATGTACGAGTCATTTTACAACCTCCGTCACGCTCCCTTTCCCGCGTCGCCCGATCCCGCCGCTCTGGTGATCTACGGCGACCTCGGAACGCAACTCGGTGAACTCGCCGGTTGCCTCACCTCCGGACAGGGCATCGCCGTGCTGACTGGACCTCCCGGATCGGGAAAGACCATCTGCACGCTGGCTATGATCCGCGACCTGACCACGTCGCTGACAGGCATCTGCCTAAGGACCGGACATTTCGAGGAACCCGCCGGTCTGCTCAAGTGCATCCTCCACGGACTCGGACGCCCCTACCAACAACTCGACGATCAGGACCTCAGACTCGCCGTCGCCGACGCCATCCTCGGACTACCCAACAACGTACAGGGCATCCTGCTGGCCGTCGACGAAGCCCATCGCCTCGCACTCCCGGTCCTCGAAGAACTCAGAGGACTCACCAACCTCGACTCCAATGGGCGACCACTGGTTCGGTTGCTACTCGCCGGACAGTGTGAACTCGAGGAACAACTCGCCGATCCACAACTCGATGGGCTCAACCAACGTGTCCGTGCCCAGGCACGAGTCAGCCCGCTGACACGGGCGGAATCGCAAAACTACCTCGTGTCACGCATCCGGTTTGCCGGTGGAGTCCCACAGCAGGTCATGACCGATGACGCGTTGGAACTGCTGGCCATCGTCTGCGACGGATCACCACGATGCCTGAATCACTTGGCCGATGCCAGTTTGCAACGAGGTGCTTGGGCCGCCGAAAGACCCATCACCCGCGGACAGGTCCTCGATGCGCTCACCGAATCCAGACGACTGCCGCTGAGATTCAACGAACCCGGCCGCAACACCACAAACCAAACTCCAAACCAAACTCCAAACCAAGTCACAGGCCAAACCGTCACCAACCCAACACCCGATTCCGATCCACAAACGACACCGGTCTCCTCGATCGAAATGACCGAAACAGATGATGGCTACTGTGCTGTCGAAGTCGGAGCTGACACACCACAGACTAAAAACACTCAGATCGAAAACACTCAGATCGAAAACACTCCGGAAACCGCACCTGGCGCCGGAATCGCCTGGGACCTGGCCGCCTCGAGAGACGCCGAACGACCGCCTCAAAATCCCAACTCTGAAACCCAAACACCGACCGACCCAGCCGTCGATGTCACCGAATATGACGTTGTGCTGCCCGAAGTCGACACGCCTCACGCCGAGCACCCCACTCCGAAACCCCACGCCGGAATGTCCTCTCGACTCCGAGGGGCGGTCGGTCGAGCCTCGCAGGACGTCCAAACGGACTGAACGGTTGACGCGACGGCTCGAAGATTCAATCGACGAGTGGAACTTCCGACGTGATTGTCGGATGGAACACTTGTGGAGTCGATCGTCCTCGTTAGAATCCCTTCGCATGTGGACTGCCACTGCAATTCGGTGGCCCCTCAGTGCTTCGAATCAGGAAATGACATGAGTCTGATTCAACAGGTCTTTGGCAGCTCCCCGTTTCACCCGCTCGTCGAGCATGCGACGAAAGTGCAGGAGTGCGTCAAGCTGCTCGAACCGCTGATCGATGCGGCGGTGTCCGACAATCATGACCAAGTGCACCAACTGCACGATCGGGTCTCGAAACTCGAATACGAAGCCGACCAGATCAAGCACCGCATCCGTGAACAACTCCCACGGCGGTTCTTCCTGCCAGTCTCTCGCGAAGATCTCGATCGGTTCCTCCACTGCCAGGACAATATTGCCGACGGAGTCGAGGACTTCGCGGTGATCCTGCTGATCCGAAAAACTCATGTCCACGAAAGCCTCGTGGCCGGTTTCCGGGAAGTTGTCGCGCAGGTCATGCAGGTCACCGAAACGATGTACACGGCATCGGCCGAACTGATCCAGTTGGCCGAGACGTCTTTCGAAGGCGCCAAAGCGACTCGGATTCTCGAACTGATTGGCAGTCTCGGTGAAGAGGAATGGAAATCCGACCGGTTGCAGAGAAAACTCAGCACGCAAATCTACGACATGGAATCCGAACTCGACCCGGTCACCATCTCGTTCTACGAAAAAATGCAGAAAGCTCTCGGCCAGATTGCCGATGCAGCAGAAAATACCGGCGACATGCTCCGAGCCATGATCGTCAAAGGCTGATCCTCGTTCGCGACACCCGTTGACACTCGACTTCCCTCATCATCAAGACCAACAGCCCGTGGACGGAATCTGGCTGCTACTGATGGTTCCGGCACTCCTGGGCTTCTACATGGCCTGGAACATTGGAGCCAATGACGTTGCGAACTCAATGGCCGCCGCCGTGGGTTCCAGATCGCTCACCGTCCGGAACGCCGTGATCGCCGCAGCGATCTGTGAGTTCCTCGGAGCCGTCCTGGTCGGAGCCCATGTCACCGACACCATCCGTAAGGGAATTGTCCGTCCCACCGCGGTGGGTATCGCCTCGAACAAGACACCCACCGAACAAACCGCAGATCCCGGCACGACCGCTTCGGCCGAAAGCCCAGAAGCCGACACAGAAGCCGACACCGCAGCCGCCAATGGCCACGCCAAACCACTCTCGCCCGAAGCCTTCAAACTCGCGATCGGCATGTCCTGCTCGCTCCTCGCCGCCGCGATCTGGTTGCACATGGCCAGCTCGTTCGGGATGCCAGTGTCAACCACGCACTCGATCGTTGGAGCCGTCACGGGTTTCGGCGTCGTCGCATTTGGAGTCGATGCCATCAACTGGCTGAAAATGGGCGAAATCGTCGCCAGTTGGTTCATCTCACCGATCCTTGGCTGCGTGATTGCCTTCGTCCTCTTCAAGTTGATCCTGGCCACCGTTCTCGGTCGTCAGGCTCCAACACGTTCCGCGATCCGCTACGCACCGTTCCTGGTGTTCATCGTCGGATTCGTCATGGCTCTCTCGATACTCTGGAAAGGGCTCAAACACCTGCTCAAGGAACAGCAGACTTCGCTCCCGAACTGGATGACCGGCAACAACTCCGACTCGGCAGCAATCTACATTTCGGTCGCAGTCGGTGCCCTGTCGTTCGTTGGCGCCTACGGCTTCCTGCGCTACAAACTGGCAGGACGTTCCGCCGAACCGCTGTCAGAGCAACTCGAACTGGTCGAACGAATGTTCGCCCCCCTTGTCGTGATCACCTCCTGCTGCGTCGCCTTCTCGCACGGCGCCAATGACGTCGCCAATTCGGTCGGACCACTCGCCGCTGTCGTCGACATCGTCAGCACCGGCAACCTGCAGTCGAAGGTCCCCGTGCCGCTGTGGGTTCTGACCATGGGCGGCATCGGAATTGTCATCGGGCTCTCGACCTATGGCTACAAGGTCATGAGCACCGTGGGTGAGAAGATCACGCAACTGACACCGTCGCGAGGGATTGCCGCCAACACCGCCGCTACGATTGTCGTGCTGACGTGCAGCCGTATGGGACTGCCCGTCTCGACCACTCACACACTCGTCGGCTCGATCCTCGGCGTCGGTCTCGCTCGCGGACTGGCCAGTGTCGATCGCTCCGTCACTCGAGACATCTTTGGAGGCTGGTTGATCACCGTCCCGATCGCCGCCATCATGTCGGCCGTGCTTTACCTGATCGCGATCACCGTGCTCGGCTAGGAGCCTGAGCCCGCTCGGAATCCACTCCGACCGTTTCCACAACCGATCTTCAAAAGGCTCGCATTCCCCCATGCACGATCCCCGAATCGACACGCTCGCAACCACACTACTCGACCACAGCACGCGCCTTCAGGCCGGCGAAAACATCCTCATCGAAGCCTTTGATCTTCCCGAACCGCAACTCGTCTGTGCCCTGGTCGAACAAGCCGCCGCACGCGGAGCGATCCCGGTCGTCAGCTGCAAGAACAACACCATTCTTCGCAGCCTCTACCAAACCGGTACCGCCGAAAGCCTCGGTCTCTGCGGGATTCTCGAACGACACACCATGCAGCAGATGGACTGCTACATCGGAATCCGAGGCGCCGCCAACAGCAACGGCTTCGCCGATGTGTCCGGCGAACAGATGGACCTCTACCAGGCCCACTGGTGGCACCCGGTTCACAGCGAGATTCGCGTCCCCAAAACCCGGTGGGTCGTGCTCCGCTACCCTACACCCGCAATGGCTCAATCGGCCCACATGAGCACCCGGGCCTTCGAAGACTTCTACTTCGACGTCTGCACCGCCGACTACGCCAAAATGGCCGAAGACCTCAAGCCGCTGAAAGCCCGCATGGAAGCCGCCAACAATGTCCATATCACCGCACCCGGCACCGATCTCAGATTTTCGATCACCGATATCCCGGTGATCCCCTGTTCCGGAGGCCGAAATATCCCCGACGGCGAATGCTTCACCGCTCCGATTCGTGACAGCATCAACGGAACCATCCGCTACAACACGCAGTCGCTCTATCAAGGCACTGTCTTCGACGGGATCGGGTTCCGATTCGAAAATGGGAAGATCGTCGAAGCCGACTGCGGAGGCGAAACCGAGAGACTCAACGAAATCCTCGATGCCGACGACGGAGCCAGGTACATCGGCGAATGGTCCATGGGAACCAACAACCGCGTCAAACACCCGATGCTCGATACGCTCTTCGACGAAAAGATCGGAGGCTCGTTTCACCTCACGCCCGGACAAGCCTACAAGGAAGCCGATAACGGAAACCGAAGCCGCATTCACTGGGACCTGGTGCTGATCCAGACTCCGGAATACGGCGGAGGTGAAATTGCCTTCGACGGCCAGGTCATGCGCCGAGACGGACGGTTCCTACCCGATGACCTGCAAGGACTCAACCAAGGACTCGAATCGGCCTAGCAGCCCAATCGCTCGCCTCCCACCGCGAACTCCCTCAGGTTCGCGGCAAGTACCGCCTGAGGACAACTCCAGACCAGGAAAAACATCGATTCGCGGACCGCTCGAGATGCCGGGTGAGATGCCGTGAAACCCGCTCCCTTGCTCGCTCCCAGGTACGCCGCAGCCGACCGCAACACCAATGAATTGCTCCGCTGACGAATCGACTCGGTGGTCAACTCCACTGCATCACTCGTAACACACTCTCCCGCCGCCGTCAGCAAATCACTCAAAACATTGTCTCGCTCGGCCATCAGAGGCTCCAGGACTTCGCCGAGATCCGGACGGTTCGAGGCCTCGACAGACAGACGGTCCAGACTGGCCGAAGCCGCTCCCAACGCCAATGCCGATGTGCCCAATGATCCCGTTCCACCGCCGCTGCCGCCCTGCATGATCGACGGAGTCGGACCGGCGACCAGCATCGAACTGTCCAGTACGACCTGGTCGAGACGGATCGAAGCGGTCTGAGACGAATCCAGAGCGAGTAGATTGGGAGCCGGCAGAACGGTGATACCCGAAACGTCCATCGGCAATGCGACCAGCACCTGCGTCCCATCCTCACAACTGCCGCCGGTCAACACCCAGTCGGCCTGGCCTGCACCGGTGACCCAGGGGACCATGCCGTCAAGCCGCACATGGTTGCCGTCGAGTACAACTCGGACGGCCGGCTGATCCAGGTGCTGCCGAGACGTCGTCAGGTGCGAAATTCCCACCGTGGCGAATCGTTCGGCATCGACCAACCGAGGCAACAGATTCGCCTTCAACGACTCATTCTCCGACACCGCAAACCTCTGACACGCCGCATTACGCTGAGTCAGGATGAACGAGGTCGGCAAACAGGCACGCGACATCTGCAGGTAACCCGCGATCAATCGAGACTCTTCGACACCGCCACCGCCGTACTCACGAGGAATCGTCCAGCCCAGGACGCCCGACTCGCCAAGTGACCCCAGACTGGCCGACGGCCAACTTGCCGCATCGTCCAAACCGACGCTGTGCTCACACAACACCAACAACGACTCTCGCAACTCGCGATCCGCCTCGGGCCACCCTGACATCGTTACAACGACTCCAGAAACTCGATCATCTCGCCCTCGGCATGCGAGTCCCCCACCCGCCGAGCCACAACAATCCCCTCGGACAAGACACCCCGAGCCTCCTCAACTCGATCCAACCCGGCCAGCAATTGGCCTCGCTGAAACCACGCGGGGACATAGTCCGGATGATCGATGACCAGTTGGGCCAGCCTCGTGACAGCTTCACCCGCGTCTCCCTCCGAAGCACACGTCATCGCGACGGCGTAACTCAGGAACGCGTCGGTCGGATCCAAGGCGAGCAGTTGTTCGAGTTGTTCGCGACTGGGCATTGGGGCTGTTCCGAATCTGCGGATTGTCCGGTTGAATCAGCTGGCCGATTGTAACGACCGAACAGTCGCTACAGGTGGTCGAGCCGTCCAGAGACTCGCCGTCGACGCAGTCGTTATGCGTAATCCCCACCGTGATTTCAAGCGGGCCCCGACACGATGCCGATCTAGGGTTCTGCGGAGAACCGATTGGAGCGACGAATCCGCAGGCCCAGGGATGGCAGGCCACGTCGAAGAGACTAACCGCCGCCTGAAAACTCACAGTCGCACCAATGAATATGCCTCCCAAGAGCCGCACCAACACCCGCAAATTCCTCACCGTGACACTGGTGACACTTGCCTGCCTGTTAGGCAACGGTCGGTCGTCACAGTTACAAGCGAGTTCGTTGCGAGAAACTCCGGCCGTTCGAGCCGTCCGCAACATCACGCCCTCGGTGGTGAATATCCGCAGCGAAAAAACCGTGACCGCCGACAGCGTACTCTACGCGACTCGAGGTGGACAGAAAGTCGCCGGGATGGGGACCGGAGTGGTCATCGATCGTCGCGGCTACATTGTCACCAACTACCACGTCATCGCCGGTGTCGATTGGCTCAGGGTCACGCTCTCCGACGGAGGCGTCCACACCGCACGGATCGTCTCATTCGACCGTCAAGCCGATCTGGCCATCATCAAAGTCGACGCCGGACACCCGCTGCCCGAAATGCCCCTGGGCACCTCCAGTGACCTCATGCTCGCCGAAACCGTCTTTGCCATTGGCAATGCCTACGGTTACGAGGACACCATCACCTGCGGCATCGTCAGTGCCTTGCACCGCGAGGTGGAAGTCAACAAAACGCAGACCTATCACAACCTCATTCAAACCGACGCCAGCATCAATCCGGGCAACAGCGGTGGACCACTTATCAACCTCGAAGGACATGTCGTGGGCATCAACGTGGCAATTCGAGCCGGAGCACAACGGATCGGGTTTGCCATTCCCATCGATGACGCCCGACGCGTCATCGCCAAACTCATCGCCATCGAACGCTTGACTCAGGCATGGCACGGACTCCAAACCACCGACGACAAGCAGGGTACTCGACAACAACTGGTCGTCACCGGAACCGACACCGACAGCCCGGCCGCTGCCGCCGGATTGAAGATCGGTGACGTGATCGTCCGCTCAGGGCAGATACCAATTGTCGATCGAGTCGATCTCGAACGGTCTTTCCTGGATCACAAGTCCGGGACCACAGCCGAGTTGACGATCGTGCGAAACGGCAAGACGACCGACGTCTCACTGATGCTCTCGCAACGCCAGGCCGCTGAAACCGCCGGCCTCAACGACTCTGCCCAACAGACCTGGCAGGCCATCGGCCTGAAACTCGAAGTCGTCAAAACCCAGGAGCTCGAGAAACGACACGGCCACCAAGTGCTCGAACACTACCGTGGCGGGCTGCGAGTCACCGAAGTCCGTGACAAGGGGCCTGCCGCTTCGCACGGGATCCAAAACGGTGATGTGCTCGTGGGGCTGCACGAATGGGAAACCGTCAACCTCGACAACGTCCGATGGGTTCTCGATCATCCCGAACTGCGCAAGTTCAACCCGGTCAAGTTCTACGTGCTCAGGGGTCGCGAAACTCTCTTCGGACACCTGCCGATCGAATCGGCCACCCGCTGACTGATACGACCCAACCCGGTCGCATCCCACGTGAACACAGTCGCCGGGACCAACCCGTGTCCGATGATCAACCGTACAACCCCGCCACGTTTCGCCCGGGCGGTGAATTCGACTTGATCGACTGGATCAGGCAACGGTCCGGCTCCCATCACAGGCTCGAAGTCGGGATCGGCGACGATGCGGCCGAGATCGCCTGGCCCGAACCCCAAAACCAACTCGTGGCCGTCGACATGCTGGTCGAAGGCGTCCATTTCGACCTGGAGCAGGCGACCCCCGAACAGGTCGGCCGCAAGGCCCTGGCCGTCAATCTCAGTGACATCGCCGCCATGGCCGGTCGACCCGTCGCCGCCGTCGTCTCGTTCGCTTTGCCCCGAGGCCGAGCCACGGAACTCGGGAAACGCATCTACGAAGGCCTGGCACGACTCGCCGATTCCCTGGACGTGGCCCTCGCTGGAGGCGATACCACTGTCACCGATGGACCACTGGTCATCAGCGTCACCGTGATTGGGACGCCAAGCACCGGCGGCAGTGTACTCAGAAATGGAGCACAACCCGGCGATCGACTGCTGGTCACCGGCTGCCTGGGCTTCAGTCGCGAAGGACATCACTTGGACTTCACGCCGCGACTGAGCGAAGCCGCTGCACTGCAGAATTCCGGAGGCCTTCACGCGATGATCGATATCAGCGACGGACTGGCCGCCGACTTGCATCACGTGCTCAGAGCCAGCGGTGTGGGAGCGAAATTGTGGGCGGATCGGATTCCCGTCAGAGACCCTGCACCGTCCACAGGCACCTCTGACGACCCCCGTACACCCCTGGAGCATGCGATCTCCGACGGCGAAGACTTCGAACTGCTGGCCGCCGTCGCACCCGATGCCGCAGCAACGTTGCTCGCCAAACCACACTGCGAAACTCGATTGTCCGATATCGGTGTCGTCGTCCAGGGACACTCCGCCGAACTGCTCATGCCGGACGGACAGCTCGTCGTTCTGCCGCCACTGGGGTACGAACACCAGCTCGATTAGTACTCGCGACGCTGTCGCGACGACGGGATGTCGAGCCGCTGGCGGTACTTGGTCACCGTGCGGCGAGCCAGCTTGAAGCCCTGAGCCGCCAGGGCGTCAACCAACGCGTCATCCGACAAGGGCCGAAACTTGTTTTCGTTGTCGATGATCTCTTTCATCTTCAACCGGATGATCTCCCACGCCACGTCCTCGCCCGTCGACGTCGTCGTGCCGCCGCCGAAAAACGACCGCAGAGCAAACAGGCCGCGAGGCGTCTGCAACCACTTGCCATCGACCGCACGAGACACCGTGGTCACGTGACGCCCGACCACGTCGGCCACCTGCTGCATCTTCAACGGCACGATCGCCTCGGGACCATCAACCAGAAACGCTGACTGACGATCGACGATCGCCTGTGCCACAATCCGCACCGTCTCGCCACGCTGCTCAATCGCCTCCATCAACCACTTCGCCGATTCGATCTTCTGCTTGAGATACTCGCGGGTTGGCTTGTCCGCTCCCGAACCTTTCAATAACAACGTTTGGTAATGTCGACTCAACCGCAGTCGTGGCTGAGTCTCCGACTCCGACTCGACCACCCAGCGACCACTCTCGGCCAACTCGACACGCAGATCCGCCTTCACCGAACGTACCACTGCACTCTCGAATCGACGGCCGGGAAAAGGATCGAGATGCCTCAACACCTCCGCACCCGCCTGGATCATCTCGATCGAATACCCCGTCTTCTTATGGATGTGTGGCAATCGATTGCCTGCCAGTTCGTCTAGATGGCCGGTGATCAAGGTCGTCAAGATTTCCTTCAACGGAGTCGTTTCGGTCAACTGCAACAACAGGCACTCGCGTACATCACTGGCACCCACGCCACGAGGATCCAATTGCTGGATCCGGGCCAGGACCTCCAATGACACCGACTCGGAAATCGGGCGACCGTAGACTTGGACAATATCCTCCAACGGCATCGGCAGACGGCCGTTGCGGTCGAGATGACTGATCACGTACTCGCCGAAAGCTTTCTCTTGAATCTCGAGTTCGATCAGACCCCATTGTTCGAGCAAATGGTCGAGCAACGACGGAGACCGCGAAACTATGTTGGCCATCGCATCGTGGTACCGCTCGCCCGCTTCCGACACGCGGTTCGATGAAATTCGAGCCGATTGGAAGACGTTGTCTTCGGGCCAGTCGCCAACCAACTCGGCCAACCGCTCGAAATCCTCCTCGCCGTTGCTCTCACCGTCGACCACCAACTCCTGCTGCTCAACCTCAACCTCAACCTCAACCTCAACCGAACTGTCCGACTCGACCTGCCCCTCAACCTCCGACGACGACTCGCCCTCGTCTGCCTGCTCCGACTCACCATCCTCCAATGTCACGTTCTCCGACTTCTCCTGCTCGATCCGTGCCTCCAACTCCTCACGCTGCATCTGCAGAATCTCCATCGACTGGATCATCCGCGGAGCCAGCTTCATCTGCTGGCTCATCTGCTGGCCCATCCGCAGGTTCTGAGAGAACTGCATTGCCATGATGGGGGGGCCGGGTGGAGACAGGTGAGACGAGAAACGAGAGAGCGTTGAACGGTATCAGAACTGTTGGCGGCCTCGCATGGCGTCGGCGAGCATTTCGCGGTTGGCGAATTCCAGAACGCTGCCGCTGGCAATGCCTCGAGCCAACCGGGTGATCTGGAGATTGAGTGGTTCGAGGAGATTCGAGAGGTACAGTGCGGTGCCGTCGCCTTCGAGTGTCGGGTTGGTCGCCATCACCACCTCCGTCACACCATCCTCGCGAACCCGCCGCAACAACGGCTCGATCCGTAACTGCTCGGGTCCCATTCCAGACAGCGGAGCCAGAGCCCCACCCAGGACATGGTAGACACCCTCGTAGACGCCGGCGGCTTCCAGCGACACGATGTCTCGAGCCTGCTCGACCACGCACACCACCTGGCGACTGCGACGCGAGTCGCGACAAATGGCACACAACTCGTCTTCGGTCAAATTAAAACAGACCGCACAGAACCGGATCGACTCCTTCACCTGCCGAATCGCGTCGGCCAAGCCGGTTGCCTCGTCGGCAGGAGTGGCGAGTACATGATGAGCCAACCGCTCGGCACTCTTACGACCAATTCCAGGCAGCTTGGCAAACTCGTTGATCAGGCGACCCACCGATTCGCCGTAGGGATGATCGGTCGTCTCGAACGTCTGGCGGGCCATCGTCGGAATTCTCGCTGTCGTGCCAAAGACACTCAGGCCGTTGGCGAGTTGCCATCGCTGAGCTGGGACATAGCCTCCGACAGACCCGGCATGTCCAGGCCACCGGCCAACTGGTTCATTTCCGCCGCCGCCGCCTCACGAGCCTTCTCCATCGCCTGGTTCGTCGCGACCACCACCAGGTCCTCAAGCATCTCACAGTCGCCTCCAGTAACCAGTGTCTCGGCAATCGTGCACGACAACACCTTCTGGTGACCCGACACCTCCACACGCACCATCCCGCCACCTGATGTGCCCGTCACCCGGACACGACCCAGCTTCTCCTGCATCTCGCCAACCATGCCCTTCATCTCAGACGCCTGTTTCATCAGAGACGCCAGATCACCCAAACCCTTGAACATCGCGAAACCTCTCCTGATCCTCAACTCGAAATCACTCGGACCGATTCGGCCGATTGACCGGGACCACCCGCTGCAATGTGGCTCCGAATATGTTTTCAACCTCTTCGACCATCGGATCCGTCACACGCAACGACTCATCTGTTTCAACCACAGACTCGTCCGAAACCGACTCGGCTTTCGCTTCTTCGACAATGAACCGTACCTGGATCACAACGCCAGTCACGTCTTGCAGTAACTGCGCCAGACGACGCATCTCCTCCGGACGCTCACAAAAACGCCGGTGGAAATCATATTCCGCCGCAAAGATCAGATCCAGACGGCTTGGTCCGGAAATTGCCACACGGTCGACTTGCTCAACGTGGTCACGTAACAAGCCACTGATCCGACCAGTCACCTCGCTCCAAATCCGCTGCTCACGACCAGCCTCGAATCGCGTCCGCTCGACTGGTGGCTCGACTGGTGGCTCGACTGGTGGTTCGACTGGTGGTTCGACTGGTGGTTCGACTGGTGGTTCGACTGGTGGTTCGACAGGTGGCTCGACAGGTGGTTCGACAGGTGGCTCG
>Ga0115002_10000945_pt1 | contig 40766 bp, 38 predicted proteins | sample ArcticOcean_MG_C_8_FD_89576 | JGI IMG/M metagenome (GOLD analysis project Ga0115002, IMG submission 89576) | Marine microbial communities from western Arctic Ocean - ArcticOcean_MG_CB11_86 | ecosystem: Environmental > Aquatic > Marine > Oceanic | place: Arctic Ocean: Canada Basin | collected... | reverse complement strand
CGACCCAAGGGAAACCAGAAGATTAGCATGTAGATTTGTGAAACTAGCACAACCTTTACTTAAAAAATTAGCGGAAAAACCAAAAAGAGTCGTGAGGCCATAATATAATTGACTACAGCAAACATGGTAGATCTAAGCAAAATAAAAGTACTTACATGGGATATAGGAGGAACTGTTTTTGATTGGCGAGGGACTGTAGAAGCAAGAAGTTTCCGCACTCACAAAAACAAAAAAAATGACCTTAACCATTAATCAATTCGCAAGTGACTGGCGTTACGGAATGTTTGACATGTTAGCTAAAGTAATAAATGGTGAATTACCTCACATGAATGCAGATGAAATTCATAGAAAAATGTTGGACTTAGTGCTAGGTATTCATTCCAACTTAAAATTATCAGATGTAGAACGAAATAAACTAAACACTGTTTGGAAAAGACTTAAGGCTTGGCCCGATGCTCCACTAGCAATAGAAAAATTACGCATCCGATATACTGTGGTACCGCTTACTGTATTAAGTTGGTCAATCGGAGTTAATTGCTCAAAACACAACCGAATCAGTTGGGATGGATTACTTTCATGCGAATTCTTAAGACAATATAAACCGGATTCCGGGGCTTATATACACGCCTCGGAACTTTTTTTAGATACAGACCCGTCTGAAATAATGATGTGTGCTGCTCACACTCGTGACTTGAAATCCGCCATGAATGCAGGTTTTAAATCGGCATTCATATATAGAGCAGGCGAAAAATCTCTAGAAACCATGACCGAAGAACCCACTGTACCATTGAATACATTTGACATATCAGCAACTGATTTTACAGATTTAACTAACCAGTTACTTCCCTAAGATTTAGCGGCAACAAGATGACCTTTGGTCGAGAATATTCCCGCTAAATCTTAGAGGATTTAATTTAGCTAGAAGAGCACATTGACCTTCCAATGACTATACTCCAAATTGTAAACACAATAAAACAAATTCCGGTAATAGCTTGCATTGTTTGTGCTTGTGTACTATCTATACCGGTAACAATTGAACATATAGCTGCTACCAGCGCAGCTAATCCGGCAATGTAAGCAAATATAGAATTGTTTTCATCTCGAGAAGAAGCAGCTAAGGCGACGAGTAATCCTCCTATTCCAAATAGTATGCCAGCAACAGTATTCACAGAAAATGCAATACCATACATGCTACCTACAACTGACATATCCGCATCGATTATGCCCACACTAATTGCGCTACCTACTACCCATGAAGCCACAGACATTAAAATAAAAAGAACTCCTATACGCCCTATCGCATGACCGTTACCGCCTCTCATAGATTCGATAAAATGTTGAATCCCTGTAGCAAACACGATCATTGCTATTGGAATCACTATTCCTGTTAATGAGGCAAAAAAAGCATTGCCTTTAATAGCGCCAATAGATGCCATGGCATCACTAGGATTCGCTGAATCAATTAACATACCGCCAGGTTGTAAAAAATAACATACCAAAGCGACTATTGGACCTAATATCATTGACCAACCAGCCAATTTATTTAGTGAGATTTCTCCCATAACTAGTACCTCCATGCCTGTTTTATCCCAAAACACCAAACTCAGTGATTGGGCATTAGGCATCTATGTTGATATACTCTCAACACAAAATCAAGCAATTTTCACACTATATAAATAAATATTGCCGTTTTAGATAATAACAATTCTAATTATTGATAAAATTAGCGTCAGCCTGACTATTATTAAGGAATGATGATCTAAAACGAGCTCCCCATTTGGCGTTTATCCGAGTAAATATCCACAATGTTTCAAAGCTATTATAAGCAACATCATCTGAATTTCTACGCGTCTGATAAAAAGTGAGATGGACTTTATTGTCGCCTGACTGCACGGCATTTAATCTACTAGTTGTTGTTTCATGCCAGTCTTCTTCTCTTAATATTTGAGTGTCTAGATCTAGTGTGTTTCGATGTTCAGAAGAGGAATGCCAAACTTTAATGTCGTTATAACCTGATAATCTATAATGAGGAAAATGCATTTCATTCAACATTCCGTCAATATCTCTTGAATTAAAAGCTTTTGACCAGCGTTCAAATGATTGAATTGCCTCATTTATTGGATCGGACATTAATACTCTCCTTTACAAATTTTTAGTAAACTTATCACATGAATATTTAAACATATACATTTAAGGATTATATTTATGCGGTTTATACAATCGCGATTAATTATAGTAATAGCACTTACATCTTTATTGGTCGTAATGACTCCTATTCTTATATTGATAATCGTAACCATCGGCAATAATTTCAAGGACAGAAATCCGACATTAAATACCGATTTACAGACAATGGACCGTTCTTTAGCTGATCTAAGCACATATACTCCTGTTCCGACATATACTCCTGTTCCAACATATACTCCAATGCCAACGTATACTCCAGTACCAATAAACAAAAAAACTATCGCCGTTGAAGAAATCAATAGTCAGTCAGCAAATAGTAGTCAATCTATCACTCCAACTCCAACTCCAATACCTAAATCAGAAACAAATCCGTCACAGCTACCCTCAAGTCCCATGAATAGAGCACACACACCATTGATTGAGCTATGCACATATAACAGTCCGAGTATAAAAACTTTGACCGATACTGATTACAAGTTTCTTAAACATAAAGAGAAAACTACTCGATTCTTCCCGTCCAAAATTTTTGGTGATGAAACAACTAAAATTGTATCCAACGGAGTCGATAAATTAATTTTAGGAGCAGGTGATACGAAAAAAGAAATAATATTGTACGATGACGGTACGCATGGTGACGATATCCCAAGTGATGACTTATATTCTAGGGCATGTGTTAATAAAGATGACTTAAATATGAACACGCCCTACAGCTATTTTGATGGAAATGCAGATATTTTAGAAATCAATGACAGTATATTGTACGTAATAAACCCGAATCTCCGAGGCAGTATCCCTTACGAACAATTTACAGAAAATTTGCAATCAACACAGTATGCAATGTTTATGTCAATTGGTTCAGATTATTCGAAAGCTATAGAAGGACCCATTAATTCATTTATAGATTCGAGAACTTGTACCGTATGCGAAACCGTATTAAATTTATTTGGTGATATATTCGATCTTATAATTCTAGTACCAGATGAACCTACAAATACTGAGAATTCTTCTTACTTCAGGATTACTGACAATGTAAAAGGTATTATGACATATGGCGACCCAATATGTGACCAAACACATTATAAATCTCAAGGTATTGGAGAAAGTATCAATCAACTTTACCAAAACAGTGTGTTCGAATGTCCTTCTAAATTTTTAGACGGACAAAGTTATCCTAAATTAAAAGGTAGTATCTGGTTTAGCTCTCCTAAACCAGAAGTTCTCAATGAAACACTGGCTCATTGGGTTGGAGTCGGTCCTGCAAACATAAAATATCCCGGCAATGGAGTATCTTGGAATTCTCTCTCAAGCACCTCTATCGATTCTTTTTCAACAGTATCTGGACCTATGACTAGCCAATTATGGGATCCTGCTAGAGGCACAGGGCACCCAATAAAGCTACTAGAAAATGAGACTTTTTTCGATGTCTATTTAAACTACGATGACGAGACAGGAATTTTTTCAATGCAACCATACAGCGAAGCATCAAAACAATATGACGACATAATCTTATATATGATGGGATTGTTGCCGTATAAAGAAGCTCAAAAAAAATATTACTATATAGTACCAAGTGAAATGGATCTGCAAGATTGCTATTCTGCTGCAGAAGAACTGCATTGCTCAGATTCCGTTATTGATCAAAATGAATTTGGAAAAGTTATTGATTTTGGTGTTAAAGAAATGGTATCCCAATTTGGTCCGCGAGAACCTAGCTATGGACCGGAAACTACTCATTTAAATTCACCGGTAATTGTACTAACAGAACAGGCACCTAATGAATCGGAACGAGCTTGGTATCACCTATTATATAAATGGTGGGCAACTTCAGGAAAGCAAAACGAAACATTAGGTCATTCATATGGGTCGGTAACGCGTAACTTAGGCACCATAAGTACCGGGATCCCTAAGTAACCACTAAAGAATTATCAATTCCACTGAACCTCATACATAGTATGTATCCCAGGTAATCCTTTAAGTTCGAATTCCAAAGCATCACCAAATTCGATATCGCCTGCTGAATCTGCCATTCGTTTGGTAACAGCCGTAATCAATATTTGATCCGCCAATGCTTTCGCAGAAACTCTTGCTGCTTCATTGACCGCTCTACCAAAATAATCACCATTTTCTAGAATGGCTTCTCCAGTATTTAATCCTATTCTCACGTTAATAGGTAATTCCTTTTCTCTTTCCCTAAGTTTGAATAAATTATTCTGTATAGCAATTGCACATAAAACGGCGCTACGACTACTAGCAAAGGCTGCCATAAATCCGTCACCCATTTCTTTTACTATATATCCTTCATGTTTTCTGATTGTATCGGAAAGTATATCTTCATGCATTCTAGATATTTCTCTAGATTTAATATCTCCCAATTCTCTCACTAAATCAGTAGATCCGAACATATCACTAAACAAAAAGGTCACAGTTCCACTTGGTGGTGGTGACACGTTTTTACTCTCTAGTGAGTCAACATGTTCTGAAACTAATATTGTCGCTTTACCCCCGGCAACATCTATACGATCTTCATTAGACAAATTTAATGTAACAGCAGCGTCAATTGGTTTACCGTTGCATGAGGATCCGTTAGAACTATTAAGATCTCTTGCATGTGCGGTTTCATTTTCGACCCATAATTCGATATGGGTACCTGAAACATATGGATCATCTATAACAAAATCACAAACCCCAGATCTTCCGATAACCAAATGGCTTTCAGTTAGCATCAATCTAACGTTTTTTTTGTTGGGAGATGAAATTTCAATAAAAAAAGACATAAACTAACTCTTTGTTAAAATATTAGTTTAAATATTAGCATGAAGCAGATTAAATGTAGCCTTTAATCAAAAATCACTTTCTCCAGGTTGAGGGGCATCAGAAAAATTAGTGACCCCTTCGTTTCCTAACCAATAGTTCATTATCATGTCAGAATTTGAAAGCACACGAACAAATTGCAATACTCCGTATCGGTGAATTGTCTCCCCTTTCCTGAAAACCAGGAGTCCTTGATTCCCTTGATTGACCTCGGAACAAATTCCTATTACCACTCTATCACCTGATGAATATTCATACTCAGACAAGTCCGTATAAGCATCTATAGTATCTGCTCCATCATATCCGTTATGACTTGATCCCAAACAACTGTTCCCTTCTACTACATTAGCAACAGATTCAGCTGCTCCTCCTTCTCCTGCATAGAAAAACCCTTTCTGTCCTTCGTTTATAGACCAGGTCAGGGCCCCACTACCAATATCAAAATAATCAGACTCAGCTATATTTATAGTTCCGGTTGAACCACTCCATTCTCCAATTGCAGTGGATGATGTTGATGATGTTGATGAACCTGAATCAACATTAGTTTGTTCATTTGGAATTGTTACTGTAATTGTATTAGACGGATCACTTGAGGGATATGAATAACCTTGTCCATTTGCATATTGAAAGTCATTTAAATACGCTACAGCATAAATAAAATGATCCCCTGGGGGAGTTCCCTCTTCAATGTTAACAGTCCATTCTCCGGAATCATTTACATAACCTTCACCAATCAGATCATCTTCGTCCAGATCATCTTCATAGGCGTACAAATTAATCTTCAAACCCGGTTCTCCTATTCCTTGAAAAGATAGATAAGTTCCTTCATAAGGATCAACATAGATAGTTTGATAAATTTCATTTAAATATGGTGAAGGGGGAGGAATAATACGTATCCTGAAATTGTCTTTTGACACTGTTATATATTCTTCGTCATACTCTTCATCAAAGTCATAAGCTACAGCATAAAAATCATGATTACCTACGTCAAGCAATTGTTCCATGCTAATATACCATTCACCTGTGTCTTCATCCGATTGAGTTTCGCTTATGAATTCTCCGTTTGGATATTCATTTCCTTCATATAAAGTTATTGTCATATCGGGCTCTGCAAAACCTCGAATTTCCAACAAGGGAATATAAGTTTCTTCAAATACTTCTATTTCTTTGCCATATTCATCATAAACAAATGCGCCAATTATTTCAGTGTCTTCTATTTGACGTTCCTTAATAGTTAAATATGTGCTTTCAGAAGGTTCACTTTTCTGTTTAGTATCTGGATCGTACGCGATCGCATAAGCCTCAAACGTGCCGATTTCTAAGTTTCTGTCAGGATATATAGACCATTGCCCCTCTTCATCGGCCCAATCATGTCCAAAGAACTTTTCTATTCCTTTTGAATCAATGATATAAGCAGTTATTTCATTGTAAGGTTCCGAATTACCTTGCAGTACTGGTCGAAGCTCCATAGTTGGATTTTCTTCTATGAATTTTTCGTATTGATCGTCCCATATCATCATAATTGGACGTGAAGGAGTATCTAAAGATTTGAACGGAACGACTTCAAAAGAATAAGGTAATGAAAGCATACTGTCTATTCCTTCTCTCGTTTTGGCTCTTGCAAATATTGTATATGAACCTTCATCAATCATTTCATAGAGTGCAATTCGCCAAACGCCTCTACCATCCGCATCTCCCTCTCCAATGGAGTGATTTCTATCATATAAAGTGACATGCGCATATGGTTCAGAAGTGCCCTCAAATTGAGGTCTGCCATTAAAGGATATAGAAGTTTTTACAACGTTTCCGTTTTCGTTTAAAGCCCACATATATTCAATTTGAGGTCGTTCTATAGAATCTCCTTGAATTGTTACAGGTAACCCAGTGGATTCTATACTTGTATTACCGGCAAGGTCTGTTTCTGTATATTTAATTAAATATTGCCCTTTGGATAAAGAATTGATGTTGATTTCCCAGTAACCAGCATAAACTAATGTGTCATCTATAAATTCACCAGTATCTGTGTACAATTTTATTAATGAGCCTGATTCACCATTACCCGTAATCATTGTCACATCATCAATAATTGTTAACGTAGGCCTACGTAATTCATTAGGAGCTGTTGTGTCTATAGTTATATTAATTGAAGTAGAATCATCTCCTTCATTACCTGCAAGATCTGAAATTTTTGCAAAAACATTGTAATAACCTTCAGACAATCTCGAGGTTTCTATAACCCAAATTCCCATATTGTCGGCTTTGCCTTCTCCAATTTTATAACCATTTGAAGTAAAAAGTTCAATATTAGATAATGGTTTAGCTGCTCCTTGAAATGTCAAAATCGTTTCAGAAGTAATATCATCATAAACAATTCCTGAATCACTAAACTCTAATAAATCAGGAGACGATGATTGTCCTATCCCTTTTACATTTATATTGACAAAAACCTCATCAGAATCATGACTTAAATTGCCAGCTCTATCCATTGCTCTAGCATAAACAGATTGTTCCCCAAACATATCTCCAGATGTTATAGACCAAAATCCCCTAGAGTTAGAATATCCGGTCGCAAGTAAAACCGATCCTGATCTTAGTTCAATTAATACATTAGGATCTGAATATCCAGTAAAAGTTGGAGTCGTGTCGGTAGTTATGTTATCGGTATCAGATAATCCAGTATCGCTATTGGCTGAAAGAACTGGTTCAGATGGATCTGTTATTTCAGTATCTATTAATATGCTTAACGGTGCTTCACTTTCCGTCTCATTACCTGACAAATCAATAGTACGAGCATAAATAACATGTTCACCATGAGAAATGTTCCTAGATTCAATTTTCCATTTACCTGAATCATCTACCGTACTAGATCCTAGTAATGCATTCTGTGCATCATGAATTTCTATTTTAGTACCTGGAGTTGATGTGCCTTGAAATATGGGAGTTGTAATATTGGTTATATTATCGGAATTCGAGTCTCCCGAATCACTTAATGGCACCAAATCAATATCTGATGGTAGGCTTGGAGATGATTCCACGGTTACAAAAATAGGTTCAGATAAATCGCTTATATTACCAGCTATATCTTCCGTTTTAGCTACAATAGTATGTTCTCCATCACTCAAATCCTCTGAAGTAATAGTCCATAATCCTGATTGGGTCGTAGTAGCGGTTCCAATAACTATTTCATCATTATCAATTAATGTTACTAAGTTCCCCGGATCAGCAACTCCAGAAAAAGTAGGATTAATTTCTGAAGTAGTGTCATCCTTACTAGATACTCCTGTATCTGACTCAGGTATCATGTCAGGCTTAGTAGGGACAGAAATAGTTCTATCGACAAATAAGTTGACAGAAGGCGAAGGTTCACTTACTACACCAAACAAATTTTCGATCCGATAATATATTTGGTGTTCACCTTCCGGGAATGTTTCCGTATCAATAAAACAAATTCTTGACGGAAACCACTCTAATTGAATAGATTCGGGAGAATTATTCCAATCATTTTCTGAAGAACAATTACCAATAGAAATATCATTACCTCGATAGATCGACACTTGGTCTGAGCTTTCATCTACAACAAAAATCTTTATATTGATTGCGTTCGTAATATTGTCTGAATCTGATTCTCCAGTATCACTCTCAACAAATAATTGAGGGACAAATGTAGGAACAGAAACTGATCGGTTTATCACGTTCAGTTCCAATATGTATTCTCCTGAACCTTCTCCAGCTGAGGCTTCAATGACATATTCTCCAGAAGTTCTCAAGGACCATTGCGAAATAAATGCATTATAATTACCGCCTCCATCATCATCCCAGGTTTCCATTTTATCGATCGGATCAAATAATTCTATTTTAGAATCAATTTGCCCTGAAGTAACCGCCCTCATATTTATTGAAATTACTTGGTCAGTTTTACCATAAAAAGAATATCTATGTATTTGGTTTGGAATGAGAATTTCATTAAATATTTCAGTTTCAAACGGTATAATGCCCTTATCAAGAACGTTTTGTATATTTTCCACAGGTTCTTCAGAAATTCCAACAATATCAATTACTTCAGATCGTTCTGGTATAGTAATTAAATCTTGAGTGACCGGGACATCATTCAGTCTGTCATTGGCATCATTCGGCAATACTTCTATAGGATTAGCAGTTGATTCTTCCATTAGAATTTCGACACCAGTTGCTGCTCCAATCACACCATCATTCCCACGATTAATGATAAAAAAAGAACCTCCAACAATAGCAATTACAGAGATAACAGACAAAATTACAACAGGTATCTTCCAAGATTTAGGTGTAGTAAAATTAGAGGATTTTTTAGATGTGAGAGGTTTTGATATGATTTGAGTGCCAAGACCTTTTGGCATGACTCGAGTTCTTGCAACCGTTGAAGGGCCATCTTCCAATATCTTAAAAACAATGTCCAAAGAAAATATAAATTCATCTGCATTCTGAAATCTTTGTTCTCTATCTTTTGACATAGATTTCATTATTGTTTCTTCTAATTCCGGAATAGATTCGTTAATTATTAGAGCCACCGGTTCAGTCATTTTATTAATATGACCGTTGAAAATATCAAAAGTACTTTTACCATTAAATGGGGGTGTCCCGGTGATCATCTGATAAAAAACACACCCGAGAGAATAAATATCGGACCTTTGATCAACATTATCGCCTTGAATTTGTTCAGGAGACATATACAGTGGAGTACCCACTGTTGCATTAGTACTAGTAACATTAGTCAAAGATTCAGCGGTTGCTATTCCAAAATCTATGAGTTTAATATCTCCTTGGTCATTGATCAGTATATTGGCTGGTTTTATATCTCGGTGTGTGATACCAGCTGAATGAGATACTGCAAGAGCCTCAGCAACCTGTTTAGTGACCGATATCGCTCTTTGAATAGGCAGTTTACCACCGCGATCTAAAATTCTTTCAAGGTTTTCAGTGACAAATTCAGTTACAATGTAATGGCGTCCATTTTCTTCACCATGATCAAAAACTTTAACAACATTTGGATGTTGAATTGTAGCTAGGATAGATGCCTCTCGTTGAAATCTTGCAAGAAATTCCCCATCACTTATTGATGAAGAAAGTATTTTGACTGCAACGATTTGGCCAGAAGCAGGATCATGAGCACGATATACCGCACCCTGACCACCTTCTCCAATCAAATCTAAAAGTTGGTATCCGCCTATTTCGTTTAATTGCATTTAAATCGCTATAATTACCTAGTAAAATGTTACCTTTGATTCGATATTATTGATAAATGATTCTCGAATGCCAATAATCACTTTATCTTATTATAGATTAGACTACGTAAAACTGTTAGAGGATAGCGTGGTCATACTTAATAATATAAAGTAATACCACTTGGTTGATAACTGCATAAAACAATACAATGAACGTATGCAATTGAGCCCAAACATCAATAGTAAGGTTAAATTTATGAATAAAAATCCGGAAACAATTAAAATCGTAATAGCGGACGACCATACGATTATTCGGCAAGGCCTCGCTAAAGTACTTGATTTAGCTCCCCATTTTGAACTAATAGGAGAAGCTAGTGACGGTGAATTAGCATTAAACATTATACGTTCGCTCAAACCCGATATTGCACTACTCGATATAAGAATGCCTAAATACACAGGTATAGAAGTTTTACAAAAACTCGTTAATGAAAAGTCCAGTACCAAAGTATTAATATTAACCAACTATGATGATCCCGAATACATCCTAGATGCAATATCCGAAGGTGCCCAAGGATACGTATTAAAAACCATAGACCCGAATTCGTTAATACAATCTATCGAAGCGATCTATGAGGGAGAAATCGTATTAGATCCAACAATAGCATCACTTGTCGCAAAAACCTGGCGAAACCGCAAATCTCCCGAATTAGATATAATGGGAATTAATGCGTTAACCATAAGAGAAAAAGAAACTTTGGAGCTAGCATGTAACGGATTAAGAAACAAAGAGATTTCAAATGAAATGGGCATCAGTGTCAGAACTGTCGAAGGGCATTTCAATAGGATCTTCTCTAAGCTTGAGGTTTCTTCCAGGACCGAAGCTGTGTTACTAGCAGTGTCTGAAAAACATTAAGTTCTATTAATTTTACCCCTAAATATTTTCTTAAAACTCCTGAAAAAATCTCTTGCCCGAACTTCGGAATTTATACCCGTATAAATTGTTGCCAACATTACAGTCACATTGTCAGTACCACCTCTAGAATTAGCTAACGCGATCAATTCATCTACTGCAATATCCGAATCATTTTCAAATATGATTCCTGAAATTTCAGCATCAGACACTAAAGAATATAAACCATCCGAACATATAAGAATACGATCATAATCAGTGACATCTAAATATCCCGAATCAACTTCCACTTCTCTATTTAATCCAATAGCTCTAGTTATCCAATTTCTATTAGGATGGGTAGATGCTTGATCAGAATCCAGTATACCTAAGGCAACTTGTTGTGCAACCCAACTATGATCTTCGGTTATTTGAACGATTCTATTATTTCTTAATATATATGCTCGACTATCCCCGACATGAGCATAATACAAATTATTTTTATGTATCAGTAATGCAGTCAAAGTAGTACCCATACCTTGCAAATTAGGGTGAGTGGATTTTTCAAATACTGTTAGATTTATATTTTTTACAATTTTTGCTATTGTTTCTTGGATTTCTGTTGCATTTTTATTTATTCCTATGGTTTTCAAAGAAACCAAATCTTTTAAAGTGTCCACAGTCAATTTACTTGCAATTTCTCCAGCATTATGACCTCCCATACCATCGGCAACTGCAATCAAAACGGGTGTAATAAAGTTAGTGTCACTCTTTGGGTGAACTAAAAAGTTGTCTTCATTATGATCTCGCACTTTACCTACATCAGTAACAGCACTTACTTCTAAATATAATTCCGAATTGTGATTTTTATATTTAATTGCCATAAATCCCTCAATTAATAAGCATAAATAATTAACAGTACTATTTATTATGCATCACCTTGTTATAATGTGTATCAAAATTATATTCAATTAAATTGATAATCGAAAAAAAATATGTTTACTGATCTTTCTAGCATAATAGATTTACTGATATTTGTTTTATCAAGTTTTGTTGTGATTAGCACGGTATCTGCGATATTTATCTTAATATGGACTCTAGCTCGGCACAAAGAAAATCCGCCTAGTGATTCCTTGAATAATATGCCAGTTTCTAATAAACAGACTGAAAAAAAACGATCCGACAAAGATTTCGTAAGCCATATGGAACAAAAAAGAATACTTTTAGAAGCTGCTAGAAGTATAATTGAAGACTCTGGATTACAAATAACTGATCCGAGAAAAAAGCTATCACAAAATCCTTCAAATGGATTACCAAAAAAATCAGTTGCCGTAAAGCCATTAATACCTAATACAGGCAGCACACTTAACAATAATCCCGCCTTTCTGTTATTAAAAACAGGAAATGTTCATTTGAAACATGGAGACTTTGCTTCTGCTATTAAGGATTACAGTGACGCTTTAATCCTGAATCCTGTTTATGCCGGAGCTTATAATGCAAGAGGTATGGCGAACAGAAAAATGAAAAACTTTCAATCTGCGATCGAAGATTATAATGCAGCACTTAAATTACACAATAATTTAGCTGCTGCATATAACAATCGTGGAGTAATATATCTAGAAATAAGACAGTTTATCGCAGCACTTTCCGATTTTGACAAAGCATTAAGTATAGAGCCTAGTAGTTCATTTGGATATTGTAATAGGGCTGTGGCCTATAATTATATGCGAGACTTCAATAAAAGTATTAGTGAAAGCACTAGGGCTGTTGAAATTAATCCTCAATTACCGGAAGCATACGTTGTGAGAGGAATTGCTAAAGTGCAAATCGGGGCAAATGGTGCTGCTGATCTTGACTTTGAAGTAGCTGAATCTCTAGGATACAAAAGATCTGATATTAATGATCGCTTGCATTCGATCAAGCAAGCTTGACTTGCTTTTAATATACAAACATAAACTTGTATTTTCGTCCATAATATCTGCATTTATACTAATAATCTTAATATCTGTTACATTCAAAACCAGTGGGATTATTTTAAGTAAAATAATCCCACATACTTTATTCTATACGTCACTTATATATATAAGCATTACTGATCAAACCACACTACGTATCCCTAATAAAATAACCTTGATAGGAATACCAATAGCATACATATTATCTGTATCAAGTATTGTTAATGATGAGTTAATCATTATTAACCAATTTACTCACTTATATGGAGGAATTATATTAGGATCTATATTTAGCATTGTATACCTAATGCCACGGACTAAATTAGGAGCGGGGGATGTTAAATTAGCTATATATATTGGAATATTTATAGGATTCCCATATATGCTGTTAAGCGGATTGATTGGGTTAATTACCGCTCTATTAATCAACATTCGTAAAATTGCCCTTAAAACAGAATCCATAGAATTTCCACTCGGGTCTGGTTTGGCAATAAGTGCTATTGCTGTAGACTTTTGTCTCTTACTATTGGAAATCATCTAGTACATATTAATTTAAGGTAAACTTTCTCTCTAATATCTTATAAGTCAAAGTATCCGTTTTTCGAGAAACAGGAATATGTCCTTTGATTTCTGTGCCCATTCCTTTTTGAGATAAAACTTCCACATTACCTCCTGTTCTTTCCGCTCTTAATTTCAAATTTAATAGGCCGAAATGGCCCGCTTGCGGAACATTAGATATTTTTTTTTCTTCAAATCCTACTCCATTATCTTTGACAGAAAATGATATGCCTTCACTGTCCCAATATATTATTATATTTATAACATCAGACTGTGAATGTTTAATCGAATTTAACAAAGCCTGTCGAATTATATGAAAAAGGTCTTGCGCCAAAGGTACAGGTAATGAGCCTTCATCAATTTCATTTGATTGATAGCTAACTTTTATGTGATGATCCGATATTGAATCTTCCAAGCTTTGCAACAATTTAACTATTGATTGGTCAATGCCAACTACTAAAACATCATCATGTCCTTTCTCTTTAACTAATTGTCGCAAATTTAAATCCGCATTTTTGACCATACCTACTATTTCTTCTATCTGTGTAACGATATTTTTATCACTAGTAGATGACATTTTCATTAACCCTAAATGCATCAAAATAGCGCTTAATTCACTCATGGTCTGATCATGTAAGTCGGCTGCGAGTTCTTTTCTCATATCATCTCGGCCCTGTTCTACGGCATCAAATTGTTCTATACGTCTCAATCTATATGCAAGAATTGTAGAAATTCGAGTCATAAAGCCTAATGCGGTTTTAGGCTCATTTTCAGACAATTCTACAAATGATTCTCTATTAATCCTAAAAAGGTTGCATTGAGTTCTAGCTTTTACACGAGCAGTCCGAGGTTGTGAATCTAAAAAGGATATCTCTCCAATTACTGAACCGGGTTTTAACCAAGCAACCGTGATCCATTTGTTTTGCACAAATATCTCTACCAATGCCTCACCTTCAACTAATATGTCAATGCTAGTAGTAGTATCTCCATAATTAACTATTAAGTCATCGGATTGAATAATGACATTTGTCCCATAGGATCCCAATGAAGATTTTATATCTTTCAACTCGGTTACAGAAAGGGTAGGCTCATCTAATGTATTTCCACGTTCCTGTTCATTAGAAAACATTCTTTTAACTCGATTGATTAAAAAGATTGATGCACAAATCCAAGAATGCCACGGCCATATCGGGTTGTAAATGTTGAGAATTTGTTAGATCTAAAAGAGCGGCAGAAATCGCAATAGAAGAACTGACCTTATCTACTGGTACGTCTATATCGAAAGAAATTTCTTGAATATCCATACCTGAGCAATTTAAGGATAGTATTTTTAAATCAATATCTTGCAGGCTTCTATCAGATGGCTGAGAATGTCTCTGGTAGTATCCGACCAATTTATCAATTAAAACACTGTCCAGTATGAAATAGTCTTCGGAAACCCTTCGTACGACTCGTATCAGTTCTCCAATATCATCTAATGAATTCTTCAATAAATAAGCTTTTGATACTGGATCCGAATTAATCAAGTCCTGAACATATGTCCAATCATCATAAGCTGATACGATTACAATAGCCGTAGATGGAGATAATTCCCTTATTTTCTTACTAGCAGATATCCCATCCAATTTCGGCATTCGTACGTCCAAAATGGCCACGTCAATATCTAAGTCTGTGACTGCTTTGACCGCTTCTAAACCATTCTCGACTACCCTAGAAACTTCTAAGTCTCCCTGAGTTTCAATTATTCTTCTATAAGCAGTTCTTATATATGGTGAATCATCGGCTATTAATATATTTGGCATATCATGTTATTTTCCTGATAGTAATGTACTAACTTCATCAAGCTCTTGTCTAAGTTGTTCTATTGATACAGTTCCATATTTTTGCAATAGTTGAGTAACCTGTGGCCGAATTTCCATTTTATCAGCAAATATATCATCAGATATTTTATCATCATCAAATGCCGATTTTTTAGAAGCAGCAATTTTAGGTTCATTCTCGTCATTGTCAATCTCAACTTGTTCATCAGTATCATCTAAAGATGCCATTTGAACATTTTTAACATTCCTAGGTTTGTCTGCAATAGATGCAATTTCTTCATCAATAGTTTCATCCGATTCGACGATTTTACCTTCAATAATATTTAGATCAGCAGAAGATTCCGTAACTTTACTGCCTTTATCTATTCCCGAAAGAGGTTCAAAAACTTCTCCATATATCTCGGGGTCTAATTCACTGAGATCCCAAAGAGCTTCAACGTTATCAGAAGAATCTTCAATTTGAGATTCATCAATGTCAGATTCAATTGAATCTATTAATGTTTCAGGAATTCCTTCATTTTCATTATCATTATCTTTTTTACCGACGTTAAAAGTTTTCATAACCTCACCAAATTTATCATATAAAGTTCTTTTCACATCCATGAGTTATCTCCTAGATACATTTTACACAGATAATAGATTTGCTGTAATAGGTGGCACTATAAATAAAATTAGTCCCGAACATAAAGATGTTACCGACATAAAACTAAGTATCCTTAAATTATTTCCACCTTCTGAAAATTTAGGGGCAAGGGAATTTGCAATAGTTAATATAGCAACAGCGAAAATAATCGTATATTGCAAGGTGCCCATATTAGTCATTTGAAACACATCTAAACTTGCAGACATATCTTGAGTTTGCGGTATGCTAAATCCTGGAGGTGCCTGCAATCCTATTGGCGCGCTAAATTCAGCTGAAACATTAGTCCCTTCGCCGGTTACCACTTCGTTGAGTTTTTGATTGAAATTTATGATGATTTCTAACACGAAAACCAATATAAAAGTCATCACCACATTCATTGTCAATGTTAAAAAGGAAAAAGTAGACGAAGTTAATTTTCGTTTTGCCCGTAATTCTGTAATGTCTTGAGCATAATCAGAACATATTTCCCCGATTTGGCCAGGATTACATCCTACCTCAACACCGTCAACAAACATTCCAGTAGTCCTAGCTGCTAGCTCACTACCGGTTTCTCTGTTAAATGTTTCCCAAGATTCTGATGAAGGAAGTCCTGATTCTAATCGAGTACGTAATCTTTCCAATGGCACTCGCAAATGTTGGAATGAGGCTGTATCAATTCTTTTTAACGCTTCTGTCAAAGTTATCCCAGCAGATCCAGATATACTGCCAATAGCCCTTAAAAACATTGGCAACTCTTCATCAATCTTACTCACTCTACTAGCATCTCTAGAAGCTAAATGCCCTGAAGGTATCAATGCTATCCCCAGTAAAATAAAAACTCCGGATGAGGCGCTTACAGGACTAACTTCATTACCAATCAAAATAAAAAAAGCAAGTAAGCCTATTATTAAGGATGCTGGACCAAGAATAAGAAATAAAAACCTAGCCTTTTTCCTGTCTGGGGTAGTACCACTAACAGGATCATAAGTCATATCTTCGAAAGGGGCTACTTTATAGATTAAATAAACTCCTACCGAAGTAACTCCAGTTAAAGTAAACAACATTAAATATATAAATGATTCACTTGTTGAGCCCAATAAGCTCGACACCTGTGACACAACCATAATCAATGTCACTGCAACTAAAACAGCTGCGTATGCATCTGTCCATTTACGTAGATTTTCCACATTACGTTCATAATCATTTCTATAATGTTCTCCTTCAGCTCTAGCCTCTGACACAACGAAGTCAGATTCGGAGCTTCCGGAAGATATAGAGGCTGAAAACCTCAGCAACAGACTCTTAACTCTTGGAGCTTTAGCTTTTGCAGCCACAGCTTGAAATGCCCTCGTGTATTCGACACCCATTGATTTAGCCATTAAATTGATATATTCAAAAAAGACAGCTGTCTTATATTTTTGTCTTCCGCAATAATCTAGCAAACGATCCCGTCCCACTCCACCTCTAGTTAGTATAGACATATAGGTAAGTTGGGAAAAAAGATCAAATCCTACAACTTGATCATCAGAAGAGACCTTCTCTAATCGCTTGGGCGAGGATGTTGTGGAGTTCATAAAAATTTGTATTATCTCTTTCTGCTAATCTTTTTAAAATTTCGGCTCGTCGTTCCAACTCTCCGTAAATATTCCTATATTCATCAGGCGGCAATCCCCTACGAGAAGCCACTACTTGTTCTAGAAGATAAGTATTCATATAACCAGGAAATTCAAATTCATCCGTAGCAGGATTCCATTTGAACACTTCAATAAACCCAAAAGAGTTGCTTTCCGGATCATATTCGACTATTTCATTAATACTTAAACATCTTCTAGCTGGAGTGCCATCCGGCAATCTAACTGCACTCATTATAACTACCATATTCAAGTTATCAATGTATGTCTTAGGAACATTAATAGGATTACCTGTCAATCTTTGAATCAGTTTCTCAACTGATGATGCGTGGAATGTTGCCATACAAGCATGTCCGGTTTGCATGGCTTGAAATGCTACTGCCCCTTCTGCTCCTCTTATTTCTCCGATTACAATCTCTTCTGGGCGTTGTCGCAATGCAGCAACTAACAAGTCAAACATAGTAACTGAAGAGCTGTTTTCTCCTCCACCTCTTATCACTTCCCTAATCCAATTTTTATGAGGAACCTGTAATTCTGGGGTGTCTTCAATGCTTACGATTTTCGCATTAGGAGGAATAAAAGTACTAATAGCATTAAGAATTGTAGTTTTACCTGATGCAGTTTCACCCGATACAAATGTATTCATCCCCTCTGAAAGCATCAGAGAAATATAAGCCGCCATCTCGTAGTTAAGACTCTTGAATTTAACTAGATCTAAAATACTGAACGGGGTGGCACTAAATTTCCTGATAGTGAAGTTGCTCCCTCTTTTAGACACATCACCACCATATACAATATTAATACGAGACCCATCAGGCAAAGTAGAATCGATTATGGGTTCTCGAATAGTAACTGGTCTGCCAATTTTTTCAGACAATTGAATAACATATTGATCTAGCAATTCAGTATCTGTGAATTCAACACTAGCTTTTAATCCACCAAAAGTTTTATGCTCAATAAAAAGAGGCCCAACACCACTGCAACTAATATCTTCAATGTATGGGTCTTCTACAAGAGGGTTCATAATTCCCATACCTGCTTTTTCACGTTTCATCATGTAACGTAAACCTTGAAACTGATCATCACTGACATCCAATTGCCCAGGTGATTTCTTAGAATTATCCTTTGCTCTTCCACATATCTCATCAACAGCAGTCATAATAACTTCTAATCTTTCTTCTTTCCCCTTAACTTGTCCTAATTCATCTATATAATCCATCAACTGAATATCGACTTCTTTAACAATTTCATCAACCCCTGAAACAAGAGAAGGCTCTATTGCCAAGTAATAATCTCGCGTGTCTTCAGGATCATGAATTACATGTATAAAGACTCCTCCTCCCACTGGATATACAAGGTTCCGTTTATCTTGAGTGTCAGCAGCTTTATTGATAAAGCTTTTATATTCAGGTATACCTATTTCCTCAATAGGAAGCGTAGACACATAAGCGCCTAAATGTCTGAATTTTTGTGCTTGTTCTTTAAACTCTTTAGGTAATTTGTTTATTAATTCTTCATTTAAAACAAATTCAGAAGTTCCGGAACGACCTACTCTGTCTAAATATCCTTTAATTCCTTCACGCACAGGTATCAATGATTCAATTGGATCTGTAATAGTTGTAGTTTTATCTCCGGATTTTCCGTATTTAACTACCACTTTTAAATTTTCTAGTCCAAAAGCCATTTAATTTTGCCTTAATTTTCCTATGCTTTAGCCCTAGTAATAGGGACTATTCTGATTCCGAGGCCAGGTTCTACTTCAAATCCCATAATATTACCTGTTTTAGTATCGGCTCCACGTATTTTCGCAACTTCCATGGTTTTAATTAAATTTGTTCCTGATGCCGACACTTGAAGCCTTAAATAAGCGTCACAAATCGACCTAACCCTTAAAATAAAATTCTCGTCAAAAGCATTTTCGTGAACAGTACAAGTAATGACTTGATCTTTCTGGCACACTTCTTTAAGGCCATTAAAAAAATCTTGTATTTTGTCACCTGCAGCGCGCGACACAAAAGTAGTCAAAGAATCAACTACAATCATTTTGGATTTATTTTCAGTTCTAATATGATTCAAAAGAAGATCAAAAAACAAATCCGGATCCTCACTAGCAGATGAAGAACTTAATGGAAATATTTGCAGTTCATTCATCAAAAAATAATCGTCGACTTCTTGGCCTAAGCTTTTCATTTGTCTTATCAAAGCATGTACATTCTGTTCAGTTGTGTATATTGAAGCAGTATGACCCGAAGTCAAAGTGCCCCATAAGAATTGTTGAGCAAACGTGCTTTTACCTGAAGCATCTTGTCCTTCTATCAACATAACAGTTTTAAGAGGTATTCCCCCTCCTAATCTCCTGTCTAGCTCAATACTTCCGGTGGTTATAGAGTCAGTTGCTTGAGTAGTCATTTTAAAGTCTCCCTGTCAACACTCTGAAATATTTTCATTACCACTCTAATTGTTACACAAAGAAGAGAAATTTTCTGCACTTTTTATCCCATTAGGCCAAATAATTACCACTGTACCAGATTCATTAGCATATCCGTTTATTTTTACAGTAACTTCTGCTATTTCATTTTTATTAAAAACACTAGGTTCATATACATCGTTTGGCTGCATATCACCTTCAACACTAATTGAATCTGGTAATGAAATGTGCCATTCATTTCCAGCTAAAATCAAATCATCTGATCTTATCAATTTCGTCATTGTTTCTGTTCCATCCATTGCGATTAATTTAACAAAAATATCAATTGCATCTAAAAAATAAGCCGCTTCTATAGGAAATGTCGTTCGTCCCATATTTTTAAATCTGAATTTATCCACACACTGTAGATTCATTAAATCAACGCCACCAATATTACTTAAAGTAATTTGATATTCTCCTCTATATTTTTTGGCATCGGGCCAGTCTGGATCCCATTCGATCTCGTTTTTTGTAAATTTGTAATACCAAATTTTTAGTCGATGTTTTGATATATCTGTACTGCTTGTTGTCACATTGAATTCATGATCACCAGTTACTGTTATCAAATCTTTATACGCGCTTCCCCAATTCCAAGGCGTGATAGCATCACCCGGTCGGTAATGTTCTAAAGAAAACCCTACAAAGTCCAGATCACCATAATTTTCTCTACCGACATCACTGCCGACATTTCTCATATAATTCACTTTGAATTTTGTATTAGCAGTCGAATTTGCATCAAACCAATAACAATCATAAAGATTAGCCGGAGTTATTTCACCGGTCCTGGTAACTCCCTCATAAATCGGCTTACATCCTGCTTCATCCTCCGCATTAAAGCTATCAAGTGTGGTTATTTCTGATGTTAGTGCGAAGTCACTATCAACTACTTCGGCCCTATATTGTGCCGCTGATCTATTAGCTCCTGCCAATAAGTTCATTCCTATCTGATTAGCACGAAACATAACAACCACAGAGGTAAGTAAAACGGAAATAATCAAAAGAGCCGAAATACTTGAGCCCATGTTTAATTCACTGAGTCTTTTTTATTGGTTAAATTGGAATTGATAATTGGTCTGCACGCCATTAGAAGTAGTAAAACTTATGGTATAGGTTTTCTTATCAACCAATTTGTCTACATTATTTAATCTAATTAATATTTCGACAGTCTCCCCTGAAGTCCAATATCCGGTTTTATCAGTTATCCAATTATTAGCAGTACCTGCCAAATCAAATACCGCTTCTGCAGTAAAAGGAAGAAGATAAAATTGCACTTTATCATTAGAGCCCATAAAAACATCGGAAATTTCTAATCGAGTAATATTAGCCGAGCCGATACTTTTTATCCAAACCTTCAAATTATTAGCATCTGATGCATGAACAGTAAGAATTTCAACTTCAGTTTGAATTCTGGTAGAGAGATCTCTTTGTGATTCGACAATTGATCTACTACTATTACCAACAATAGGAGTTAGCGTTGTAGTAACCAAAGCAGCAGCAGTGACACCAGCAATCACTAGCAAAGCAGTAACAATCACTTTATCCATTTATTAACCTTTCATGTGAAGATTATCAATCAAGTCGTTTGGATTGAAATTTAAGCTGAATCTATAGAAATGCAAACTAATTTATGTAATTCAGAAACAGTGTCAGAATAAGAACTCGGGGACATAGGATCTTCTGAGGAATACATTTCATCTAACATAGACATGTTTTTTAAAATAAATTTAGCCATTAAAGGGCTGATCATTCCAGAATTTTCATAAGCTTCTAGTATAGGGAATAACCTAGCTGCAGTTAACCCTTTCTCTTTTGATTTACCCATCCAAGACAATAAATCGTTAAGGGTTCCTTTATTGTTTTGTTGTACAGACAAGCTTAAGCCAACATCTGAACCAAAATAAGGTTGAGGAGGCTTGCTATTTGAATCAGGCGAGGTAAAAGAAGGTGCAGTCACTGATGTAGCAGGTTCAGGTCTTGGTGCGAATTGAGCACTGCCTAGCACATCAGATTTCCGCAACCAAGTTTCTCTCATATCGATTAAAATTTGTCGAATTTCAGTCTTAAGCAAATCAACTTCGCCCTGCAAAACTTCTACTCGTTCTTGTAATTGTGCATTAGAAAGTGCCATTATGCCATTTCCTCGTTAATTTTCAACTGAATCTATTCCAAATTCATCACAGGCATCAATTCAGGAGGAGTTTTTCTCGAAATAATTAAAGATCCTCCTTGTTGAGGAATAAGTTCCAGTCTAAAAATTTGATTTTTACCTAATTTTGTAACATTATCCGCGGTAGTATTCAAATCCACTTTGATTTCTGCAACATCACCTTGTTGCAAAAGTTCACCTGCATCTGCAGTAGTCGCAACTATCTTAGAAATCGTAACTGTTTTCATAATGCCACCGATAACTATTGGGGGGCCTGCGTCATCAGCAGTATCTCTGTCAGTAATTGCTGCGTTCGTTGAATCTCTTTGATTATCATCAGAATAAATCAATGCGATTTTAGCTCTCCCGATTGAGGTTCCTGATGATCCACTTGCAGTAGTAATCTGAAAGGTTATAGATCCAACATGGTCACATTTTCCAGCAGCATCTTTTGTGCAAGTGGCAATCACTCCACCTTTGGGTGCGAATGTTGAGCTTGCTTCAGCAATACCAGCTTGGGCCGTAGTTTTTGCTTTTTCGGTACTAAATAAACCTGTAGTCATCACGGTAAATGCAAACACTGCAGCAACCACTATGAATGCAATCAATATAATTGCGGTTTCTAGGCCTGTGATTCCTTTTTCGTCTCTATAAAATCTTATAGACTTGGACCTTAGTTTACTCATTCTACTTTCCTTACTATTAATTTGAATTTAACAAACACATCCGTATTATACAATGAATCTTTTGTATTAAGATACATAGCTATTAACGTTTAAAAAAAACAGGGGAAATCAAAGTAGTCGTAACATATACGGTGCCCAGAAATGTTCTACCACAGCACCCAATATTACAATACCAAACGATATAACAAATAAAACGATAACAGCATTCAAAACTTTAAGAAGGCGAGGGTTACGCAAGCCATATAAAGTCACACCCCTGGATAGAAAAATGCCCGCGAGTGATCCTGTTATATAAGCAAGCCCCTCAATCACAAGATGCGGAGCTACAGCAGCAAATGCAACCAATGAATAAACTAAGGGATCTTCTGCTGACGCTATACCTGTACGTGCCATTAAAACAATCGTAACGCTCCATACTCCTGCATTCCATCCTAAAGCGAGACTAGTGCCTAACCCGCGAAATATAAAAGACAAAAAGAAAAACAGTATCAAAATACCGGTATTAGTAAAGAAAAAAGTTAGTCCATGTTCGAATCTTTCAGGAGTAAGAAGTTGTTCTGTATATGTGACTCCTACAAACGAAAAGTTTTGGGATAATATTTCCCTGTCAGTAATTGCTGCGAATACCGCATAAACTAATACCATGGCCAACAATATGATTGTTCCTGAGGTTATACTTTTTCTATTTGCAGTCCACCCTCCTACTCCTTGATCCCAAATTCGTTCTCTATTAATACGTAAAATTTGATTGACTCTAGGTACAATTGCTGCAGATGCTAGAGCCAAAGATGCCAATCCAGCTTCAGCGATACCTACTGACATAGCAACATATATACTGATAATGACTGCTAGTAAAGCTTCGATTCCTATCATAGAATTCCATTTCCAATCACTCTCCACAGGTATATGATTCAAAATAGCCCCTAATATAGACCCAGGTTCTTCAGACGATCTTATATTTTTAAACATATCCGTTACATCCTTTCTATTCATATTGCTAATAATCGCCCTACACGATTCTACCAATCGGTTTATTAACCCAAGAACTCATTTCATGGGGTTCAGATACTCGATCTTCTTTACATACATAATTTTGGTTCAATTCTGACATTTTAGTAACCCCTATGAGACCCATTGCAACTCTTATTTCATCTTCTATAATTTCTAAAAGTCGTATCAAGGCAGGAGTACCGCCTGCGGATAAAGCCCAACCTTGTAATTTACCCAAGGCAACACCCTTAGCACCTAGAGCAACTGCTTTTAACACATCACTACCTCTTTGTATTCCTCCATCAATTATTACTTCTGCTCGATTATTAACTACATCCATTATTTCCGGTAAAACATCTAAGGTACCTCTACCATGATCTAATTGTCTTCCTCCATGGTTAGAAACCCATATAACTTCAATTCCATGATCCATGGCAATATTAGCATCCTCATGAGTAGCAATTCCTTTTAACATTAAAGGCATGCCGGCTTCTTCTTTTATTTTATCTACCAAATCCCAAGTTACCGAGGCGGCCCATTTAGGATCTCTTTTAGTTCTTTGGGACACTGGAGTCCATCTACTAAGCATAGGTCGTTCACGTCTACTATAATTGGCTGTATCTACAGTAATACAGAGTGCTTTATACCCTGACTTCTTAACTCTATATATCATTTCTTTAGTCCAATCCCAATCACCGTGAATATATAACTGAAACACTTTCGCAAAGTTAGTCGATTGAGCTGTTTGTTCTAATTCTGGTTGAGTAACAGAACTTACAACATGGAGTATTTCAAATTCTGCGGCTGCCCGAGCAACCGATATCGCTCCTTCAGGGTTAAATACTTGCAAAGATCCAATAGGAGCAAATATAACTGGTATTCGAAGTTTTTTACCGATCAAGTCGATAGAAGTATCAATGGAAGAAACATCTACTAAAACTCTCGGCCGAAATGCAATTTTATCAAAAGCCAATCGGTTTCGTCGCATAGTTGTTTCAGATTCTGAACCCCCTACTAAATAATCCCAAGGTCCTTTTGCCAAATTCTTTCTAGATTCGTGAATTATTTCTTCAGTTGTCATGTATTTATTGAAACCAGGAGAAGTCATATTTTAAATTAAGCCTCTTTTTTAGATTTATTTTGAAGTAAATAAAACATTAAACATTTTTAGTAAAAATGTATACATTGTCAGTCGGTGTATACAGGGTATATTTGAATAAATTGCCAATATACTCAAAGGTTTCTGGGGAATAAAACCCTACATGAGTTGGATCTAAAATGTAGTACCAATCAGAAAATTTGATATGTCTATATAAGATTGATGTCATGATTCCTAAAGTACCTTTCGATTTTAACAATTTGGAAAGCAAAACGAATTCTTTCATTGGGTTATCGAAATGTTCGACGGTTTCAGTACTCACTATAAAATCATATTTATGTTTCAGTGTTTGTTCATCATTGTTAAAAAACAAATCGAAAGTTTCCATTTTGTATCCTTCTTCTTGAAACATTACAGACAACGTAGGTCCAGGTCCGGAACCAAAATCAAGTCCATTTTGACCTGGCTTCAAATACGGAAGCATTGCCGTTTTAATAGGTGTTAGAAAATTCCTGTAATGTAAATCCTGGGGATCATTTCGATGATTTAAATACCGAGACATTTGATCATAATTTGACAAATGATCATAACTAGGGACAAAAACAAAAGAACAAATAGGACATTTGAAATAATCGCGATCCAAATTTTTAATAGAAATATGATAATACAGAAATGTTTTTGAATTTAAACATAGTGGGCAATTTGGCATGCATAATTCCTATAGTAACTTAGTCAATACATATTAATGATTTTCAGTAAACACATTTATTTAAATTATCTTTTTTTATTTTAAACGATGATTAATAGATATTTAAATACACTTTCCTCAAAAGAGGTGTAAACTTCTTTAGTTTTAATGTAAAGATTATTTAATATCAAGGGCACCAATATTGTCTGCAGAAATAGCGACCTATAAATCCGTTTTCATCAGTGATACTCATTTAGGCTCGCGTGGATCCAATGCCAAACACCTTAATATTTTCCTAGACACACACACCAGCGACAATCTTTTTTTAGTTGGAGATATAATTGACGGATGGAGATTGGAAAAAACATTTTATTGGCCCGAAGATCACAGTAAAACTATTGAACACTTACTAAATAAAAGTCGAAATGGTACACATGTCTATTATTTGTTAGGTAATCACGATGAATCTGTGCAAACTCTCGATGAACGAGGGGTAGATATTGAGGAGATATCTATGCTATCCGATAGTATAGATTTTAATGCAACAATGGATTATTTAGGAATTGACGGCAATAAATATTTAGTATGTCATGGAGATATGTTTGACACACTTATGACTTCAAATAATGGTCGGAGAATTATGTTATTAGGTACTGTTGCTTATGATGTACTGCTTCATTTTCACAATTTTGTGAATGGAATCTCTGCGAAATTACGTCTTCCATATGTAAACCTCACAGGCTTCGCAAAAAGACAAACTAAATCGATATGTAATAAATTATTGAAATTTGAAAACAGATTGATTCAACATGCAAATATCGAAAAATATGACGGTGTAATATGTGGTCATATTCATACACCTGAAATAAAAAACATCGATAATACAATTTATATGAACTGTGGTGACTGGGTTGAAAATTGTAGTGCACTCGTGGAACATTTAGACGGTAAATGGGAAATATTAGATTGGGGTAAATCAAATCGAAAATCCAAAACTAGCATTAATAACTGAAGCCTGGAAACCTCAAATAAATGGGGTTGTTACTACGCTGACTAGTATCATTCCACACATCGAACAAAATGGGATAACAGTAGAAGTTATAGACCCTTCAATGTTTAGATCTTTTTCATTACCTGGGTATAGTGAAATTGATCTGTCTTTCCCTATAAAAGCAATTGGACAAAAGCTTGCAGAAATAAAGCCTGCCTACATACACATAGCCACTGAAGGTCCTATGGGTATTGCGGCAAGAAGATGGATTATAAAAAACAACTATCAATTCACAACAAGTTATCACACAAACCTGCCTGAATATTCGAAGTTGTTATATAAAATACCTGAATCTTGGATATGGAAATACGTGAAATGGTTTCATTCCGGTTCCAAAAATGTTTTGGTCCCAACTCAAACAGTAATTAATACCTTGGACGGCCATGGTTTTAAAAACCTAAAACTATGGTCAAGAGGAATTGATGCCTCTTTATTTCCACAGCCATCGGCTTCTCCGATAAACAAAATAAATCCTAATCTCAAAGCCTTATTATATGTAGGAAGAGTAAGCAAAGAAAAAAATCTAGACATATTATGTGAGTTAGCCGACAATAAAAACTATGAGTGTTGGATTGTGGGTGACGGACCTTATAAATCCACGTTAGAAAAAAAATATACTAGTACTCAAGTTAGATTTTTTGGAGCTATTGAACACAAATCGTTAGCTCCCTTTTATCAATCAGCTGATGTATTTGTTTTTCCAAGCAAAACAGACACCTTCGGTATTGTGATGATAGAAAGTATGGCATGCGGCACTCCCGTTGCTGCCTATCCGGTTCAAGGGCCCATAGATGTAGTTGCAAATGGAATTTCGGGTGCATTAAATAACAACATTGAACAAGCTATTCAGTCCGCATTAAAACTCCCTAAAGATCCGATCATGTCGTATGCAAAACAATTCACTTGGGAACGATGTGCCTCCACATTTATAGAAACCATAGTACCTACAAGGAACTGACATTTAGCACTATTAAGGAAATACCATGGAAATCAGTGTCATAGGAATGGGATACGCTGGAGCGGTTACTGCAGCATGCCTTTCAGAATTAGGTCACCATGTTGTAGGTTATGATATCGAAAATGATCGAATAAATTCATTAGCTTCAAAAAAGTCGGACGTATATGAGCCTAGGCTAGATGATTTAATCTCTAAAAATGTAGACTTAGGTAGGTTACATTTCAAACATATCACTGAATCAAACACTACATTAGGAGAAGTGGCAATTATAACTGTTGGAACCCCCTCAGACTCAAGTGGATTACCCAACATGGAATATATATGGAAATCCGTAGAATGGGCCACTAATAATTTGCAATCCGATTCTATTTTAATGATGAGAAGTACAGTTCAGCCCGGTACAGGCAATACTATATCAAAACAATTTTGTGAACCAAAACAAATCAATTACGTATCCTGCCCAGAGTTTCTTCGAGAAGGCACAGCAGTAGAAAATTTTTTTCACCCTGATCGTATTATTATTGGAAGCAATCATGCTGATTCTATAAAAAAGATAGCAGATTTACATGCTGATATATCAGCTCCAATAATTAAAACCAAGCCTATTGCGGCTGAAATGATAAAGTTTGCCAGTAATGCATTTCTAGCTACCAAAATTTCATTTATAAATGAAATGGCTAATTTCTGTGAAGCATGGGGTATAGAAATTGATGATGTCAAAGAAGGACTAGGGTTAGACCCGAGAATTGGTCGACGATTCCTTAATGCTGGAGTCGGGTTTGGGGGATCATGTTTACCTAAGGAAACAAAGGCATTTACAGCATTAGCATCTAAGCATGGAATTGAATCAAATTTACTTGAGGCTGTACTGCAAGTAAATTATCGTCAAACGCAACTCCCAATAAAAATACTAGGTGAGATTTTTCCAGATCTAAGCAGGGTAAAAGTGGCAATCTTAGGACTCACGTTTAAACCGGATACGGATGATGTCAGAGAGTCTCCTGCTATCACAACAGCTAAAACATTGTCATCATTGGGATGTGAGGTAACTTGTTTCGACCCAGTAGGAAACGATAATAGCGAAGCTATATTAAAAAAATCAGTCCGATTTTCAACCAGTACTGAAGAATCTGTTCTAGAGTGCCAAGCTGTATTATTTATGACCCCATGGGAATCAATAAAAAATTCTGACTGGGCACATCTTTTTTCAAAAATGAAAGAACCAGCTGTATTATTCGATGGTAGGAATGCTCTTGATCCATCAATTATGAAACAAATAGGATTTACCTATATAGGTGTTGGAAGGGGAATATCCTCACATAACATTAGCGATATTACACTGTAAATGGTAGCGCATACGGGATTCGAACCCGTGATCTCCGCCTTGAGAGGGCGGTGTCCTTGGCCACTAGACGAATGCGCCACAGATAGAATAACGTTTTTATTATCCGATTTTTGTTGAGAGTTTGCAAAAATGTTACCGATTAAAAAAAAGTAGTAACACTCCCTTAATTCACTGTTCCATATTAATAACTATATTGTCCGGTCCACGTGTGAGAAATTGCTCAGATGGAATGTCGTAGGGATTCTCTTCGATATGCCACATGTTAGCAGGAACAAAAAGGTAATCTCCAGGGCCAGCTTCAACATACTCTTTAAAATCTTCTCCATAGTAAACACGGATATGACCAGACATAACGTAAGCTGCGGTTTCTGCCTCGCCATGGTGATGAGGTGGTCCTTTTTGGTTGGGAGAACACGTTACTGTACCAAACCATATCTTGCTTGCACCCACAGAAGATTTATGGATGGCAGGTTTCCGTTCCATACCCGGGGTCTGGGTAGTGCCAGTAGCAGGCTCAGTACCGTGAACTACCATGGGAATTTGGCCATTGGGAGGTGTTGTCATGCTGATATTTCCTTTACTGTTAATAATTATATCAGGTGATTCGCATCATATATTATATCGAATAAATATCCTAGACAGGTAAGGCTTGTTAGATCTGGATGATAAACCGTCATCGAAGCGTCGGTATCCTTGGACACTAGACGAATCTACCACAATTTAATTGGCTGGGGATATAGGATTCGAACCTATGCTTACAGAGTCAGAGTCTGTCGTCCTACCACTAGACGAATCCCCACAGATATATACAGTTTATCAAGTATTAACTAAAAATAACATTTACTAACCACTTGCTCTGATTATAAGATGATCATAGAATTCCAATAAATCTTCAATCTTTTCCTATAGCTAATTTGATTAAATCAAGAGGTATAAATGTTCAATATAGATCTTTCCGGTAAAACCGCAGTTGTGTTTGGTATTGCGAATCAACGTAGCATAGCTTGGTCAATAGCAAAAATATTACATGAATCAGGTGCCAATATTGTTGTTGCCTATCAAAACGAACGTGTAAAAGAAACTGTACAATCTCTAACTGCAGAAATATCTAATGTGACCCTAATAGAATGTGATGTTAGCGAAGAAAAAAATGTGGAAACATCATTCGACCAAATAGAAACTAAATATAAAACTGTAGATATTGTGGTTCACTCAATAGCTTTTGCACAAAAAGACGATTTGGGGGGAAGATTCATAGATACTGACCGAGAAGGTTTCAGATTAGCTCTCGATATAAGTGCCTACTCTTTAGTGTCGATATCTCGCCATGCTTCAAAAATAATGAATAAAGGCGGAGCAATTATAACAATGTCATTTATGGCCGCTGAAAAAGTATTTCCTGGATATAATATAATGAGTACGGCAAAAGCAGCACTTGAAAATGAAGTACGGCAATTAGCAAATGATTTGGGCCCAGACGATATCAGGGTCAATGCAATCTCCGCCGGACCTTTGGATACATTATCATCAAGGGTTATAAGCGGGTACAGAGATATGAAAAAAGCTCACTTAGAAAGAGCTCCTATGAAAAGAAATATTACTCACCAGGAAGTCGCATCAACTGCACTCTACCTATGCAGCAATATGTCTAGTGGAGTTACCGGTGAAGTTATTCATGTAGATACTGGATACCATGTAATGGGAATATGATTCCCATTACTAATCATATTTTCATGTTTCTTTTTCATTGATATCAGGTAAAATGCGTCCGCGAATAGCCGACATAAAAAATCCTGCTGCAATTACTAAAAACAGTCCTATAACCGCATTAATTCGCAACGCACTTTGCGTACTTAATTGTTCGGCTATTAGTCCTAAAAATAGAGATCCCAATGGTGACGCTCCAATACCGATCGTAATAACACCCATACAACGTCCCCTAAACTCTTTTTTAGAAACTAACAAAACTATCGCTGATTGCATGGTACCGAAACCGGCTGTACCCATTCCTAAAAATATTAATAAGATTAAAGAAACTATATATGTATTTGAAAACGAAAAAAACAGTAGCGCCAATAACGATAAAATGGAACCATAAAAATAATAACGGCCGTGAAAATGCATATTGTTGATGGAAGCCAATGAAATAGATCCCATCAATGCCCCTAATCCATCACTAGCCATTAAAATTCCCATTAATAAGGGTCCAACAAATAACACTTCCCCGGAAATCACAGTTATCATTTGCATATAAGGAAATAACAGTAAATTCATAAGTACAGTTATGACTATAACAGCGGCGATTATTTGATTTGTAAACGCATATGAAAAGCCGGCCTTAAGTTCCATAAATACAAATTTTGTAGTTTCAACAAAACCATGGTGGGTCAAAATCAAATGTTCTGGTGTTTTAGCAGTTTGAGAATAAGGACTTGTCACATTAGGTTTAACTCCTAAAAGTAAGAACCATCCTAAAAATATTACTGTAGTCAAAAATATATATGAGCCGGCAACACCTGTGAATGCAATTAAGGCTCCACCAATTGCAGGACCCGCCATTTTACTTAAATGCATTCCTACAGAATCTAAAGCTATACCGTTGGTTATTCTAGTCGACCCCAACATATCCATTATTAATGACCTTCGAGAGGGCATATCAAGTGCCCAACATAAGCCCGGGATAAATATCCCAATAAAAACATGCCATATTTCCAGCAAATCAAACACCATCAATAATGTCATGATCGCCGCTGTAATCAAAGTCAGAAATTGAGTAAAAACTATGAGAATTTTTTTATTAAGCCTGTCGGCTATAATCCCACCAAATAACCCGAACAATAGGAATGGAGCCATACCAAAAAAATTGATTAACCCGACCATAAATGCGGATTGAGTCTCATTATAAACAAACCATGATAACGTAGTAGTTTGCATCCATCTAGAAATATATAAAGACATGTTCGATGCCCATAAAAAACGAAATGGAAGTGCATTAAACGCATCAAATGTATGCAATTGCAATTCCTTTTACAGTAAAACTGAGTGTCCTTAAAATTGAAATCAGCACTAATTCAGTATAATTGTTATACATTAAATCTAAATAAAATAACATCGCCGTCACGTACAATATATTCTTTGCCTTCTATTCTCATTTTCCCAGACTCGCGAGCCTTTTGTTCTCCACCTAACTGAACATAATCTTCAAAAGATATAACTTCCGCTCTAATAAACCCTTTTTCGAAGTCAGTATGTATTGCTCTAGCAGATCTAGGGGCAGTTGAATTTTTTGGCACAGTCCAAGCTCGTGATTCCTTAGGACCGGCAGTAAAATATGTCATTAATCCTAAAAGATCGTATCCCACTTGAATCAATCTCACTAATCCTGGTTCTTCTAATCCCATATCATTCAACAATTCTTGCCTATCGTTGTTGTCCAATTGAGACAATTCCGATTCTATTTCAGCCGATATAATGACAGCCTTTGCCCCTTCTTTTTCTGCAAGCTCAAATACCTTTTGAGAGTATGAATTTCCATTTAGTGCGGAGCCTTCGTCTACATTACATACGTACAATACCGGTTTAGAAGTTAATAAATTTAATATATCGAAATCATCTCTTTCTGAATCAGCAAGTGACAATACTCGAACTGGTTGCCCTAATTGTAAAATTTCAATGCATTTCCTAGCAACTGACAACAATGTTTTAGCTTCAAAATCATTACTTTTGGCTTTTTTTTCTAGTGAAGGTATTCTTTTTTCTAAGCTTTCTAAATCAGCTAACATTAATTCAGTTTCGACAATTTCAGCATCGCTTAAAGGATTGATTTTTCCTTCTACATGAATAATATTAGGATCTTCAAAACATCGTAAAACATAAGCTATGGCATCCATTTCTCTGATATTTGCTAAAAACTGATTACCTAGTCCTTCACCTTTAGAAGCTCCTTTTACCAAACCAGCAATATCAACAAATGTCATGCGAGTAGGTACAGTGTTTTTAGAGTTATTAATTGCAACTAAATCGTTTAATCTAGTATCAGGAATCGCAACTTCCCCAACATTGGGTTCAATTGTACAAAAAGGATAATTTGCCGCTTGGGCTGAAGCCGTGCTTGTTAGAGCGTTAAACAACGTAGACTTGCCAACATTAGGCAATCCTACTATTCCACATTTAAATCCCATTAGTAGAATCACTCCAACATAAAAAAAATGTTACACCCCTACAGGCACATAAACATTGCCAACAATTCAACATAAGTAAATATTAAGAACAAGGGGTAGGCATATCAACTACCCCTTGTAGTATCTATTTTGCTTTCCCAATCCTAAAGACTTTTGTGCCGCAACCTGGAGTAGAGCAATCACCCTTGGTTGCAGGTCGACCATTCTTCAAAGTTACTTCCTCTGGATTGGCTATAGTTACCTTTTCTCTGCATTTTACACAATACGCTTCCATTTTAACTCCTTAAGAGCTCATCCAATACGAACACTAAAGCCTATATTACTAATAGTATAAATTATTATGCAAGTCTTTTTTAGCTTAATTTTCCTATATAACACATAAAAAGCACAAATTAGGGTAAAAAATGGCATATTTAACATCAACATGTAGTGTTTTTATTACTTTTTTCTACTTAATATAATTAAACTGAAATTAAAACATTTCGATTCAAACATATCCGCAGAAAAGGATTCCCTGGAAACAGAGTTGTTACAAATAAGAAACACATTTGTAACCAGTGATTAACTCATATGAAACACTCTATGCCTACACTTGCCATTAATAAGGTTTGCTTATTCTTGATATATGGTCGCCGAAGTATATCTCAGATAATATAAGGAGTAGGAAAATGGATTCTGGACATACCGCGTGGATGCTGACAGCATCTGCTTTAGTATTTTTCATGACACCAGGGCTAGCATTCTTTTACGGAGGATTAGTTAGAGCAAAAAGTTTAGTTAACACGATTATGCTTAGCTTCATGACAATTGGAGTTGTTACAATAGTATGGACGCTATGGGGATACAGCCTTGCATACGGAAGCGGGGAATTGATATCTGGATTTATAGGTAATTTTTCCAATTTAGGGTTAACGGGAATTTCCATGAGTTCAGAACCAGGTGGAGACGCTATAAGCCCTCTCTACGATGTATTATTTCAAATGATGTTTGCAATCATTACTCCTGCACTGATAACAGGTGCATTTGTAGAAAGATTCAAATTTTCCACATACCTTATTTTCACCGTTATATGGATTACTTTTGTATACGCTCCAGTTGCTCACTGGGTATGGGGCGGCGGTTGGATCGGAAGCGAAGGAGCGGGTGCATTGGATTTTGCAGGAGGTACAGTAATACATATTAATGCTGGTGCCGCCGCGATTGCCGCAGCCCTTCTTGTGCGCAAAAGAAGAAACCCAGGATTACAGTCAAACAACGTTACATACGTCGTATTAGGAGCTTCCATACTTTGGTTTGGATGGTTCGGTTTTAATGGAGGTTCTGCACTAGCCGCAGATGACTTCGCAGTTAATGCCATGCTTGTCACTCAAATTGCAGCAGGAACAGCAGCAACAGTGTGGGGCCTAATAGGTCTATTCTCTACGGGAAAAATAAGTGCCGTAGGTGTAGCAACCGGAGCCGTAGCAGGACTTGTCGCTATAACACCGGCTGCAGGTGCTGTTAACGCATTAGGAGCCTTAGCCATAGGACTTGGAGCAGGGGTTATCTGTTATTTTGCAGTTGAATTAATACACAGAACTAATCTAGACGATGCATTAGATGTGTTTGCAGTACACGGAGTTGGTGGTCTTTGGGGTTGCATCGCCACAGGAATATTCGCCATTGAAAGTATTGCTGGTGTAAAAGGGGTAGTTCAAGGAGAATTCGGTCAAGTTTGGATTCAAATTTATACAGCAATTGCAACACTTGTCTATTCATTTATTGTTTCGTTCATTATCTTATTTGTATTAGACAAAATTCCCGGACTGGGATTAAGGGTGTCCGAATCCGAAGAATCTCAAGGATTAGACTTAACGGCTCACGGAGAGCAAGCTACAGTGAATGACGGCGCCGACTAACTAATTAATAAGTCATAGTAATCAGGTTGATTCGTACAAAAAGTTAAATCAACCTGATTACTGTCATCCATTATAAATTGTTACATAAATATTACCAATATGTTGCATAAATGTTACATAGTATGTAAAATCGCACAAAACGAAACCCGAAAGTTAAGGAGGTAGGCAATGTTAAAGATAGAGGCTATTTTTCGACCTGAACGAGTAAGTGCTGTATCCGAATCTCTTATAGCGGTAGGGGTTACCGGGTTCCATTTCCAAAACGTTACGGGGCAAGGGCAACAAAAAGGAGTTGAAGTAGTTACAGGACGTGGAGGGCAGACTAAAACCCGTGCGGCATCTTCAAAAACATTATTGGTAACAATAGTAGATGACGCAAAAAAAGATGCCGTAGTAGAAGCAATTATATCTTCAGCTAGAACGGGTGACATAGGGGATGGAAAAATATTCATAAGTTCTGTATCTGAAACTATAAGAGTGCGTACAGGTGAATCAGGATCTTCCGCAATCTAAAAAACATTAATCACGTCCGATATTAAAATAATCCGGACGTGATTTACCACTTGATGAGATCTGAAATCATAGGTATCATCTAAGTTACTATGCCTACTAACGTTCCTCCCCAATATCGTGACGCTGAACAACGATTCAGAGAGGCTGTTACGATTCAAAGCAAAATAGCTTCTCTTCAAGAAATGCTACAAATAATGCCTAAGCACAAAGGCACCGACCATTTGAAAGGCCAATTACGGGGCCGATTATCCAAATTAATGTCGGAATTAGATTCGTCATCCGGTAATGGAAAGGGGGGTAAAACAGAACCGTTCTCTCTACCAAAAGAAGGGGCAGGAAGATCCACATTAATAGGACCGACAAATGTAGGCAAATCATTCCTTTTAGCTAGCTCAACAGGAGCTAAAACTAAAGTAGGATCATATGCCTTAAGCACTCAAGAACCTGTACCCGGTATGTTGCCTTATGAAGACATTTATATCCAATTAGTCGATACACCCCCTATTACTAATAGGGCAACTCAAAGTAGGCTTTACGGCCTATTAAGAACAAGTGACACATTTGTATTCGTAGCAGATTTAACAAACAACCCGATTTCTCAGACAGAAAAATCATTCTCAGAATTAGAAGAATGGGGATTTAATTTATTAACCAAAAATTCTATCACCGATGACAATACAGACTCGATGAAGGAGAAGAGAACCATTATTATCTGCAACAAAGCTGATATTCCCGGAGCGTTAGACGAGTATGAGGCTATGGAAAATCATTTTGGGAATAAGTTTCCTTTGATAATGGCTAGTGCGGAAGAAGAAGTTGGGCTAGATGAGTTGTCAAAAGAGCTTTTCTTATCACTAAATATCATAAGAGTTTACACTAAATCACCACGTGAAAAACTCGACGATTTCAAAAGAAAAGACCCCATCGTATTACCATTTGGCAGCACAGTAGAACAGGCCGCTACTGGGGTACATAAAGATTTAAGTTCTAACTTTAAATATGCTGTACTATGGGGCCAATCAGGAAAATTCGATGGACAAAGAGTCGGCAGATCTCACGAATTGACCGACGGTGATGTCATTGAAATACATTCTTGAAATTACCCTATTTAGGATTGGCGAGCGCATCTACAACTTTACCAGGAGACATAGGTAAAGCATTCATTCTCACTCCTACTGCATCATAAATAGCATTAGCAAGAGCCGCCATTGGCGGAATAAGACAAGCTTCTCCTACACCCCTAACTCCAAACGGATGACCAGGGTTAGCTACTTCAACCAAAACAGTATCAATCATAGGCAAATCCAAGGAAATAGGCATTCTGTAATCTAGAAAGGTCGCATTCATCATGTTTCCTTGATCATTAAAAACATATTCCTCATTTAAGGCCCATCCAATACCCTGTACCGCTCCCCCTTGCATCTGGCCTTCAACATAACTTGGGTGAATTGCTTTACCTACATCTTGTACTGATGTGTATCGTAAAACTTCTACCTTACCTGTTTCCGTATCAACCTCTACATCAACGATATGAACTGCAAATGCATTCCCAACACCGCCTGGGTTAACAGTCGCCCGACCTACGATAGGACCGCCCGTGCCATTAAGACGTTCTGATAATTCCTTAAAGGTAAATTTCAATTCGGAATCACTCTTATGGGCAATTATGGATTTTTCGTAAATGACATCATCGATACTTACGTCCCAAATCCTAGCCGCTCGAGCAATCATCTGAGTTTTAATATCTCTTGCTGCCTCGATACAGGCTGTTCCTGTTTTAAATGTAACTCCACTTCCTCCTGCCCCCGAACTATATCCAATAGAGTCAGTAGTACCAATTGATGGTTTAATGTCTTCAGCAGTTAACCCCAAAATATCTGCAACCTGCATAGCCATGCCCGCACGACTACCTCCTACATCAGGTGAGCCTTCGACTAAAGTTATAGTGCCGTCTGCATTTACACTAGCAATGGCACTAGCAGGCCCACTACCATTAAACCAAGCTCCTGCTGCAACTCCTCTACCTTGGTTTTTACCATTTAATGAAGATAGGTAATGGGGGTGAGATTTTGCTGCATCTAAAGTTTCCATGTATCCGATTTTCTTATATACAGGCCCATTTGCAGGTTGGCGAGTACCTTCTTTTGCTCCATTTAAAACTCTAAATTCTATGGGATCCATTTCAAGTTTCTCTGCCATTTCGTCAATAACGCTTTCAATAGCAAAGGCCGCTGCCGGTGAGCCGGGTGCTCTATAAGCTGAAGATTTCTGTACATTAGTAACAACATCCCATGCTTCAATAAAAGCATTAGGAATTACGTATGGGCCTAACATAGTTCTACTTCCGCCAGCTACAGGAGAGCCCGGAAATGCCCCAGCATCAAAAATTAATCTGGCTTTCACTGCAGTCAATTTACCATTTTTATTTGCTGAAATCTTAATATCAATATCAGTAGCGGATGTAGGACCTGTACCGGTAAACACTTCTGATCTAGTCATTGTTATTTTCACAGGATTTCCTGTTTTTTTGGAAAGAATAGCAGCAACAGGTTCTAAATATACTCCTCCCATTCCCTTACCTCCAAACCCACCGCCAATCTCTAAAGGCACTACACTGACTTTACCAACTGGTAAATCCAATATGGCTGAAATATGATCGCGAAATGCAAACAATTGCTGAGTACTGCACCACACAGTCACTCTACCATCTTCATCCCACAAGGCAGTTGTTGCCTGAGGTTCAATGTACCCTTGATGAACAGCTTTAGTTTTGAAATTCTTTTCGATAACAAAATCGGAATTATTAAATGCTTCTTCAGTATCTCCTTCAGAAGATACGATTTTCATAGCCAAATTACTTGCAGGAATATTAGAATCCTGGGCATACCCACCCACTCTAAATAACACGCTAGATTGAGTCATCAATCTATCATGAAGTATTGGAGCATTATCTTTTAAAGATTCATCAGTATTTAAAACAGGTTCTAATACTTCATATTTAACATCAATTAATGCTAAGGCTTCCTCAGCTTCATGCATATTAGTCGCAGCAATCGCTGCCACAGCATGACCCTTATAGAGAGCTTTTTCTCGTGCCATCACATTTCGACTGTAAAACCCATAATTAACTGCTGCTCCTTCTTCCAAATCAGCTATCTCTGCTGAAACATCAGGAAGATCTGCTGCAGTCACTACGGCTTTTACCCCAGGAAGAGCTAATGCCTTGGAAGCATCAATAGACAAAATTCGAGCATGCGCATGTGGACTCCTCAGTATTTTTCCTATTAGCATTCCGTTGGGAAATGAATCTGCACTATACTGAGCTCGACCTGTCACTTTATCTGCCCCATCATGCCTTATTGGTCTTGTACCAACAACGTCAAATTCCTCATTCACCATAACCATATTTGGTTCATATGTAGTCATTTATCCCTCCAACAGATAGTTTGAACAATACACAGCAAATCTATCACATTTGATTCATTGTATAAACAATATAGAATCAAACACTAAAATAGCATGTAATGAACGGTAAAAGAAAAGTATGAATTGCGATAATAAAATCAAATACCCTAATAAAAAAGAGGCTGACATAGCCGCTGTTCATAATTCAAACACCACTAAACAAGACCTTCAAGTAGCTTACAAGTGTAATAAACATCAATGCTGGCATACTGGTCATCCTAAAGATTATTCAGACAATCCTGTTGCTCGTATATATCAGATTTTAGACGGAAATAAATCGAGCAAGAATCGCAAGAAATAAAGGAAATATTTCCTAATAGTTGATGGGTGCACTTATTAAAACATGGATTTTAAAAGAATGGCGACTCCGAACGGATTCGAACCGTCGATCTCAGCCGTGACAGGGAGGCGTGTTAGGCCGCTACACCACGGGACCACTATCAGAACTTTTTAATTCTAACAGAAAAATTGTTGGGTTAATTGTTGGAATTAATTTGAACTGAGGTATTTGATTGACAGAATCTAAACATGTATTAGCATTAATAATGTAAGCAGTAGGAGTTGGTTGATGGCTTACTAGATGTGACAAGCATTGAATAACGGAACCCTCTTTTTTGCCGAGGGTTTTTTTATTTTGAGATTATAGCAATTGTTATAATTACACTGCTAACTCAGACATCATGTATTTGAATAATTAGTCTGATTGGTAGGTTTATATTTTAGAGTCCTATAGGGGTACTAGTATCAACTCGAAACTATAATAAAACATTTATAATTATTTTTATTGTAAGGGATTAATATTAATTTAACTTAGTAATATGCAAAACATGGACAAAATAATTAATCCAAAGAATCACAAACATCTATATTTTGCTATAGGATTTACTTTAGTATTTATCTTGTACATATCATTTGTTCTAATGCCTCTAAGTAGCTGCTTCAGGATAGATATTGGGACAAATTCACTAGGCCTTTCTATTTACAATATAGAGATGGTTCAAGGTTTTTTTCAGGCAAGGGACCAGGCTCAGCTGCTTTGCTATAGCCAATTCCTTAAATTATGGGACATAATTTTTGCAGTTGTTTCTGCTGCGATGTTTGGCTCTTGGATTGTGTATCTCTTTAAAAACAAGCGTCTACCATTGCTAGCTCCTACTGTCCTAGGCATGATAGCCGATTGGTCTGAGAATTTCGTTGAGTTATTGATGTTAGAAACCTATGTAAATTCAGCCGTAATATCTGAAACATTGGTTTCATTGGGCTCCGGACTCAACATATTTAAATTGACAATGATAGGTCTGACTTATTTTATAATCCTTGTTGGAATAATACTTCTAATAAAAACATTTATAACAAGACCTAAGCGACTTTAAAAAGATATGAAAAAAAAATATAATTACACTGCTAACTCTGACATCAAGTATTTGAATAATTAGTCTGATTGATTCATAATTTTAATATGAAGTATATATTTTTCACTTCCATTATAATGATTTTCTTTTTAGGTTGTTCAGAAAATAATTTTGAAGATTTATCTTAAGCAAAAACACTTTATCAACAAAATTGTTTAAATTGTCATGGAGTTTATATGCAAGGTGCAACAAATTG
>Ga0115002_10000944_pt1 | contig 40766 bp, 45 predicted proteins | sample ArcticOcean_MG_C_8_FD_89576 | JGI IMG/M metagenome (GOLD analysis project Ga0115002, IMG submission 89576) | Marine microbial communities from western Arctic Ocean - ArcticOcean_MG_CB11_86 | ecosystem: Environmental > Aquatic > Marine > Oceanic | place: Arctic Ocean: Canada Basin | collected... | reverse complement strand
TGTTGCCGCCGGCGAGATAGCCCTTGTCGATCACCGCGATATTCGTGATGCCGTGATATTTCGACAGGTAATAGGCGGCGGCCAGGCCATGCCCGCCCCCACCGACGATCACCACGTCGTAGGAGTCCTTCAGCTCCGGCCGCGGCGGCAGGGCGCGCGGCGCCGGATGGCGCTTGGAGAAACCGTATTTCAGCAGGCCGAGAGGCATGAATCGCCAATTCCCGAGGGCCGGAACGAGGCCGCTACGCTAGCGCCAGTTTCCCCGGGTTAAAAGATGTTTCCAACGATCAAGCACCGATTGGCATTGGGACCCACCTTCGCTCGGATCACCCTCCAAATCGTGGCTGGTTTTGCTGCCGACATTGACACGCACCGTCGCCGTAGAGGCCCGGCCGCTTGGCGTTCCAAACAGCAATCGCGGATAGGCTGTTTGTCTGACGGACCATCAGGCTCTGCCCTATCCTACACTTAATTTCCGGATAATACTGGGCTCAAGCGGACGATGCTAGACTATTTATCGCGGAAATCCGGGCGGAACGCGGGGGTTTTATGGAACCCAATGGACCCGCCCGGACTCTAACTAATCGGCTAGCCCAGCCGACCATCACATTCCGCCCATCGTCGCCTCATATTCCAAGGCGGGGCTATTTCTTTATTTTGGCGCCCGCAGCATAGGCCTTCTTCAGCTTTTCGACCGTGAACTTCGGGTCCCGCGACGCGTTGATCACGACCGCCTCGCGGCGCTGCATCAGGTCCAATGCCTCGGGCACCTCGCGCGCGACCTCGTGCGGGATCACCACCGCACCATGGCGGTCGGCATGCACCAGGTCCCCGGAATGCACCAGCATCCCGTGGATGTTCACCGGGCAATCGAAATCGACCAGATGGATGAAGGCATGGCTCGGCGCGATCACGCCGGAGAGAAGCTGGAAATCCTCCGCTATCATGTCCAGATCGCGCACGCTGCCGTTCGTCACCACGCCCTGGCATCCCAGCGCCTTGTGCACGTTCGAGTTCACCTCGCCCCAGAACGAGCCGTAGCCCGGCAGGTCGTCCAGATCCTGCACAAGGCTGATCTTCGGCGACGGTCCGGAGCCGACATATTCGACATATTTAAAGCGCATCTTCATGTAGTCGTCGGCCGCCAGCGGACCAGGCTCCTTCGCCCGCACCAGCGCCGTGCGCGCATAGCCGCACATCGGCTTCAATTCCGGAAAGACGCAGTTGAGCTGGCGCGTCGTATAGCCGACACCCCGGCGTTCCGGCGCCACCATCTCAAGTAGATTGCAGATCGTCGGCGTGTCGATCGCCCGAAGCGACTCGATCTCCGATTTGTTCAACGGCTTGCTCATGGATTCTCCCTCATCACCAGTTGCGGACGAAGCCTAGACCAGGGGCGCGGGCGCGTCATGCATCGGCACGGCTTTCACGCCAAATGATGTAGAGACCGCTGGCCACGATGAGGCCCGCGCCGCACAGGGTATAGGCATCGGGAAAATCGCCGAAGAAGAAGAGACCGAAGAGCGTGCCCGTGACGATCTGGCTGTAGACAAACGGCGCCAGGAAGGACGCCTGGGCCAGTTCGAAGGCCTTGATGATCAGGAAATTGGAGGCGCAGCCGACCGCGCCGATGCCGATCATCAGAAGCCAGCCCTCGAGGCCGGCGTCGCGCCAGACGAAGGGCACCACGAAGCTCAGCACCGCCACGCCGGTGCCACCGGTATAGAGCAGGGTGGTGAGGGGGTGGTCGGCCGTGGAGAGCAAGCGGGTGACGACTTGATAAAGCGCGAACAGCGCGGTCGAGACCACGATCAGCATGGCGGCCGGATGCACCGCGCCCAGGCCCGGCCGGATCACGACCATCGCGCCCAGGAACCCCACAACGACCGCGACCCAGCGCCGCGGCCCAACCTTTTCGCCTAGGATCGGAATCGACAGGGCGACGACGAAAAGCGGCGCCAGCATGTCGACGGCGACCGCATCCGCCAGCGGCACATAGCCCAGCGCCGTGAAGAAGATGCTGGTCGCGCCCAGGATCAGCGCGCCACGCAGCACTTGGAGCCGGGCGTTGCCGGTCCGCCCATAGACTCGGATCAGGCGGCGGGGCATGAGGACGAAGAGGATGGCGATATGGAAAGCGTAACGCGCCCAGACGATCTGAACGGTGTGGAAATGATCGGCCATCGCCTTGGCGAAGACGTCCATCAGGGTGAACAGCGCGACCGCGCCCAGCATGAACAACGCCGCACGTGCTGGAGCCGCCGTGGGCCGTGCCGTGGAGCCGGTCACGATCCGACCTCGGCCCGGGACCGGGTCAGCCGCCGCGTGATCGCCTCGCGATAGGCGACATAGAGACCCGAGGCGATGATGAGAAGCGCCCCCAGGATCGTCCAGAGATCCGGAAAATTATCGAAAACGACATAGCCGATCGCCGTCGCGACCACGATCTGGGTATAGCCGAAGGGGGCGAGCATGGAGGCCGGCGCGTACTGGAAAGCGCGGATCAGCGTGTAGTGGGACATGGCGCCGAGGATGCCGATTCCCGCCATCAAGCCCCAGCCCAGAAGATCGGGATCGTGCCAATGGAACGGCACGATCGCACTGAGGCAGACCGCGCCGACCAGACCGGAGATGAACAGAGTCGTCATCGGATGGTCGATCACGCTGAGCTTGCGGGTGACGAGTTGGTGCAGGGCGTTGCAGGCCGCCGCCCCGACCACCAGCAGCGAGGCCCATTGGAAGACCCCCGTCCCCGGCCGCAGGATGATCAGGATAGCGAGGAAGCCGACCCCGACTGCGGCCCAGCGCCGAGGCCCCACCTTCTCGCCCAGCAGGACCACTGAAAAAACCACGACCATCAAGGGCGCGACGAAATTCACCGCGACCGCCTCGGCAAGATCTATCACCCGCAAGGCGGCGAAGAACAGCGCCGTCGCACCCATGAGCAGAACGGCGCGGATGAGTTGCAGGCCCGGCCCCCGGGGCAGGCGCAGCCAGAGCCGGCGCCGCGACGAAACCAGAAAGACCAGCGTGGCCGCGACATGGAAGACATAGCGCGCCCAGACCACCTGGACGAAATCGTAGCCGTTCTGGACCAGGTACTTGGCGCCCGAATCCATGATCGGAAACAGGCTCAAGGTGATCAGAATCAAGACAATCGCCCGCAACGGCTCGTGGCGGGCCTCGGACGAAACGGCGGATGACGGAAGCTGGCTCACGAAGAATTGGCCGAACGGGGTGGCGGCGGTGTCGAAGGAATTGACAGTGACACCCCGCGCGGCCCATGCCTAGCGCTGAGAAAGCCCCTTAGGCGGCGGCAACGCCGCCCCATTTTCGTTGGCGCAGGGCCCGCGATCCCGCAGCGCCTGGGAAGGAGTGGCGGCATGACGAAGGAACCGCATGAGAGGGAGCGCACCTCGCCGCGCTCCCTCGCGGGTCGGACGGCCTTGGTGACAGGGGCCGGGGCCGGGCTGGGCCGGGCCTATGCCCTGGCGCTGGCGCGGTGCGGTGCGGCGATCCTGGTCAACGATATCAGCGAGACGGGCGCGGCCGAGACCGTGCAGCTTATCGAGAGCATCGGCGGACTGGCCAGCGCCGCCGTTTTCGACGTGCGCGACGGCGCGGCGATCGAGGCGGCCGTCGCAGCGGCCGGGCCGATCGCGATCCTGATCAACAATGCCGGCATAGACGAGGGCAAGAAAACGGAAGAGATCGACGAGGCGAGTTTCGACCGCATGTTCGATATCCATCTGCTCGGCTGTTTTCTCTGCGGCAAGGCCGTGATTCCCGGCATGAAAGCCCTGGGCGGCGGGGCGATCGTCAATATCTCGTCGATCAACGGCATGATCGCCGACGACACCGACCCCCATTACAACGCGGCCAAGGCCGGAATCATCGGCCTGACCAAGGCCTGGGCGAAGGAACTGGCGCCCTGGAACATCCGGGTCAACTGTCTTGCTCCCGGCCATGTCCGGACCCCGGCCACGACGCTCCGAGGGTCCGAACGGATGCGCATGGTCTCCGAAACCCGCATCCCCTTCGGTCGCTATGCCGAGCCCGAGGAAATCGCCGAGGCCGCCGTCTTCCTCGCCTCGGACGAATCGGCTTTCATCACCGGCCAGGTCTTGAGTCCGAACGGCGGCGAGGCCATCGTCGGCATCTGATCGGCGGAACGGATCGCGGAGAGCGAAGAATGAGTTTCGAAGCGAGGGCCGCGGTCGTCACCGGGGCGGGCGGCGGCATGGGCTGGACCATCGCCGCGGAACTCTGCGCCCAGGGCGCCAATGTCCTGATGGTCGACATCAAGGAACGGCCCGACCCCCTGCCGATGGGCCCCGGACACGCGGAATACGCCCGCATCGACCTAACCGATGCCCAGGCGGTCGCGGCGGCGATCGGCGGCTTCCACGAAAGCTGGGGCCGGCTGGATCATCTGGTCAACGCCGCCGGCGTGTTGTGGTTCGACCGCGACCGCTCGGCCGTCGAGATCGATCTCGATGTCTGGGACGAGGTCATGGCGATCAATCTCAAATCCGCCGTCCATACGGTGCGCGCCGCCGTGCCCGCCATGAAGGCGACGGGCGGCGGCTCAATGGTGCATGTCTCGACCATCCAATGCCTGCGCGGCGATACCAGGCCGCAGGACGCCTATCAGGCCTCCAAGGCCGCCCTCGTCGCCCTGTCGAAATCCATCGCCATCCAGTTCGCGGGCGACGGGATTCGCTCGAACGTCATCTATCCGGGGCCGACCATGACCCCCATGCAGGCGCGCTGGGAGGGCGAGGAGGCGACCCAGGCACAGGTCGCGGCGAGCGTGCCGCTGGGCCGTATCGGGCGGCCCGAAGATCAGTCGGCAGCCTGCCTTTTTCTGCTGTCCGATTCGGCCTCCTTCATCACCGGCACCGAGCTGATCGTGGATGGCGGGGTCAGCGCCCTGCCCTAAGACACCCGGCACGGAAGGCCCGATTGTCGCCCGAACGGCCGGCGGATATGCTGCGGTGAGGGAGAGGAACGCGGCGATAGGCCGGGGCCTCGAAGCAAAATCAGATAGAGGGAGAGACGGCCCATGGGCAGGGTTCTGCGGTACCGACAGGGCGAGGGCAAGGCGTTCGCCTGGCGTGACGACCCAACCACGATGATCACCCGCACGGTAGACGAAACGGTCAGCGAGACCATGGGCTGCGGCTATCTCAAGATGACCGAGACCAAGGTCCAGTCGACCATCGATTTCGATGAGATTATCGTCGTGCTGTCCGGCCATTACCGCACCCGCTCGGGCGATGACACTTACGAGTGCGGACCCGGCGATACCATCTGGATACCCGCCAACACGACCTTCACCATGGAAACGGACAGCGAGGCCCAGCTGTTCTACGCCAAATATCCCGCCAAGACGGCGGCTCCACCGACAAGCTGACGGAGACCGTGGCTAGCGGACCGCGCGACAGGATAGCGAACCAGGGCCGCCGGCTGGCGGCGGCCCTGGGCTTCGCCCTTACAGTCCTCACGGGTTCGGTATTGGTCGGTGCGGTCGGGGCCAGCCCGGTGCCCGGACCCGACAAAGATAGCGCGGGCACCAGCGCAAGTGTCGCGGGCCTGTTTCTGTTGGCTGCGCCCCGCATGGCCGACCCGCGCTTCGCCGAAACCGTGATCTATATGGTCGAGCATAACCGCGAAGGGAGTTTCGGCCTGATCGTCAACCGCCTCGCCATGGCCCAGGATTTCGACGCCTTTTTGGCCGAGGTCGGGGTCGAAACCGACGATGCGCCGGAAGGCCATGCCCTGCTGCATTACGGCGGCCCGGGCGATCCCCGATCCGGCTTCGTCCTGCACACGGCCGACTATGCCGATGCCGCGACGATTCCGGTCGATGGCCGCTACGCAATGGCACCCGGCCGGGCGATCCTGCGCGCCATCGCCGAAGGGCGCGGCCCGCGCCGCTATCTGATCGCCTTCGGCTATGCGGGCTGGGCGCCCGGCCAACTCGAAAGCGAAATGGCGGCCGAGGATTGGGTGACCTCCAGCGCGGAGGAAGCGATCCTGTTCGACCGCGACTATGCGAGCAAATGGCGGCGCGCCTTCGATGCCCATGGCATTTCGCTCTAATTCCGGCACAGCGGTGGCACGCGTCCGGCTGCGGCGGGTCTTTGCCCTCGCCCTGATTTCTCTCGTGGCGGCGGCGCCCGTGGCCGCCGGAGGAGCCTTCGACGAAGCCCTCGCCGCCTATGATCGAGGCGATTTCACCACCGCCGCGCAGGGCTTCGAGAGTCTGGCCGACGCGGGCAATGCCGATGCGATGACCAATCTCGGCCTGATGCATCTGCATGGCGAGGGGGTGGCGCGCGACGAGCAGCGTGCCATCGCCCTCTTCTCCCAGGCCGCCGCGGCGGGCAGACCCTACGGTCTGTTTCATCTCGCCGGCATGTATCGGGACGGGACGGGCGTGCGCCAGGATTATCGCCAGGCGGCCGATCTTCTGCGTCAGGCGGCCCAAGCGGGCCATGCCGAATCGATGACCGCTCTGGCGATCTTCCATCGGCGCGGTTGGGGGGTCGAGAAGGATGCCGCGGCGGCGCGGGAGTGGTGCCGGCGCGCCGCCGAGACGGGATACCCGCCGGCCCAGGTCGAACTCGGCCGGCTCTACGAGAAGGGCGAGGGGGTGGCGCGCGACCCGGTCCAGGCCGTCCGCTGGTACCGCGCGGCGACCGAGAGCGGCTTCCCCCTGGCCCAATTCAATCTGGCCACCATGCTCGACGAGGGATCGGGCATTCCCCAGAACCGGACAGAAGCAGCGGTCTGGTACCGCCGGGCGGCGGAGGCCGGGCTTGCCCGCGCCCAGGCCAATCTGGGCCGCCTCTACGAAGCGGGCGACGGTGTCGCCAAGGACGAAGCGGAAGCGGCACGGCTCTATGGCCTGGCGGCCGAACAGGGCGATCTGACGGCCCAATACAATCTGGCCAATCTGATGCTGGCCGGCCGGGGCACCGCCGAAGATCCGGAGGGCGCGGTCGCATGGCTGCGCAAGGCGGCCGACCGGGGCTATTTCAGAGCCCAGACCATGCTCGGCGTGCTCTACGAAAAAGGCCATGGCGTGACCCGGGACGGAATCGAAGCCGCGCGCTGGTTCCGCAGCGCGGCACAGCAGGGCTTCGCCCCCGCCATGAACAATCTGGCCTATCTCTATGCCGAGGGCATCGGCGTCGACCGCGACCCGGCCCGCGCCGCCGAATGGTTGGGCCATGCCGCCGCGCGCGGCGATTCCGTCGCCCAGTTCAACTATGGCTGGACCTTGGAATCCGGCGACGGCATCGCGCCCGACAAGGTTCAGGCCCTGATGTGGTTCGGCCTGGCCGCCACGGCGGGCATGGCCCAGGCGGCCGATCGGGGCCGCGCCCTGGCCGCGACCCTCTCGGCAGCGGAACTCGACCGGGCCGAGACGATAATCCGCGATTGGCGGCCGGTCCAAGGCATGGTGGAGTAGCTCCAGACCACTTCGCGCGGCACCGATGCGATCAGGGGGACAAGCGATGGAAGCGAGCCAAAGGCCGATCCTGGATATTGCCGACCGGCCGAGACCGGGCCTCTGGGCGCTGCTCTCGACCCAGCACCTCTTCGCCATGTTCGGCGCCACCGTCCTGGTGCCCCTGTTGACCGGCCTCTCGCCCGCCGTCGGACTGGTGCCCAGCGGTTGCGGGCTCGCCGCAGAGCGCCGACCGGGCCCCGGCATAGGCCGCCCGCATCTCGACGAGTCTTTAGCAGGCCATCTCGACCCGCGGCAAGGCCGCGGCGGCGGCGGCGGTACTGGCAATCGATGCCTCGACCAGCGCTTCGTCGATCGCCTCCAAGCGAGCCGATTCGAGAACGACGGTCACATCCGCCCCGGTCGCGCCGAACCGGGAATGTGCCCGGTCGAGCATCGCGGTCCCGGAGGTCCAATCGTGGTCCGCACTCAGTACGAGCTCGTTGAGGCCCGGATTGTCGAACGGCGCACGGTTGTCGCGACCGACGACAAAATCCTCATTGATGACGATGCGCAGACCGAAGGCCGGCACCTCCACCGCCGCGATGCCGCCGATTGCCAGGGCCCGGTTCGGCGCGGTCGCCAGCGCCCGGCGTCCTGTCGTCATATTGGTCACCGCGATCCGCCCGGCCTCGGCCTCGTATTCGACCCTAATCACGTCGCCCGCCAGGAGGCTCGGCGCGTCGGGCCGGAAGACGAAATTCTCGAACCCCGTATGAGCGTGAAGGCGGTAGCCGGGCGATGTCGCGAGCTAGTGCCGCTGGAGAACACGCCGCACCTTGCAAAGTTCTCGCTTGCCGTCGCGCAGCAAGGCGACACCGTTGAAACTGGCCTCCTCCGCGAGATCGTCGATTTCGCGCCGGCCGGCGGCGAAAAAGCCCTGCAGCGCCCGGCGCTCGACCGCCGACCAGCTCGGCGCCGCCGCTTGCTTGGCCATCACGCGCATCGTGCCCAGACGTTTCGCGATCCGGGCCAGAACGCTATCGGCAACCTCAAGCAGGGCCGCACCTTCGCGGCGCCCTTGCCGTGACATTGCGATGGGCGAGGTACCGCGCTACGGTCCGAGAGCATGCAAACTGAAAACCGCGAGGCGTCCCGGGCCATGGCCGAATGGACGGAGAGCGACTTGGCCGCGGTGGGGACAGTCTTGGAAGCCCGACTGGCCGAATTGGTGGAACTGGGCGACCGGACGCGTGCGGACCGGGCGCCGGTCCAGCTCGACCAATCGAAGGTCGGCCGGCTATCGCGCATGGACGCCATGCAGGTCCAGGCCATGGCGGCAGAAACGCAACGGCGACGCGAGGCCGAAGCGAAGCGTATCGAGACCGCCCTGGCACGGATCACGGCCGGGGATTATGGCTATTGCATGCGCTGCGAAGCGCCCATTCCCCGCAAGCGCCTGGAGCTGAACCCGGCCGCCCCGACCTGCATTGCCTGCGCCGGCTGAACCGGCCTCAGTTCCGCCCTCCACCGCACCGGACCGAAGACGCCTGCCGTGATCTACCTGCCTTTCATTCGTGCCCATTGGCGCTTTCTTCTCTTCGGCTTCTCGCTCGAAGGGTTTTCGAGCTTCGGGCAGACCTATTTCATCGCCCTGTTCAGCGGCGAGATCAGGGCCGAGTTCGATCTCAGCCACGGCGATTTCGGCCTCTACTACTCGATCGCCACCCTGGCCAGCGGCTTCGCCGTGGTCTGGCTGGGCCCCAAGATCGACCATATCCCGCTGAAGCGCTTCACCATCTACGTGCTGTTTGGCCTGGCCGGGGCCTGCGCCCTGACCGCGGCGACCCCGATCGCGGCCTTCCTCCTTCTCGCCTTCTTCGCGCTGCGCCTCGCCGGGCAGGGGATGATGACCCATGTCGCGGTGACCAGCATGGCGCGCTATTTCACGCGCGACCGGGGCAAGGCGCTGGCCATGGCGACCCTGGGGATGCCAGCCTATCAGGCCTTCCTGCCGCTTCTCGTCGTGGCCGGAATCGCGACGATCGGGTGGCGCGCCACCTATGTCAGCGGCGGACTTCTGCTGCTCGGTATCATGCTGCCGCTGACCCTCTGGCTGTTGCGCGCGGGGCCGCCCGCGGAGGATGTTCCCGCCCTTCTGCCGGCAGGGACCGCCGCGCCCCGGCGCTGGGGCCAGCGCGATGTGCTGCGCGATCCGCGCTTCTATCTGGTCATGCCGGCCGCCCTGGCCCCCGCCTTTATCGTGACCGGCTTCCTGTTCCACCAGGTCCATCTGGTCGAAACCAAGGGCTGGCCCCTCGAACTCTGGGCCTCCGGGTTCGCCGCCTATGCCGCCGCCTCCTTGCTCGCGACCCTGATCGTCGGCCCGCTGATCGACCGCTTCAGCGCCACCGCCCTGCTGCCCTTCTATCTGCCCATGCTGGCGGTCGGCCTCTTCGCCCTCGCCCTGTCCGACGAACCCTCCGCCATCTTCGTGTTCCTGGGCGCGACGGGTGTGACCACGGGATTCAGCATGACGATCATCGGCGCGCTCTGGGCCGAGATCTACGGCGTGCAGACGATCGGCTCGATTCGCGCCCTCTCCTCCGCCCTCATGGTCCTGGCCAGCGCCCTGTCGCCGGGGATCATGGGCTGGATGATCGATGCCGGCGTGACAATGGAAGACATGGCCTGGATGGCGCTGGTCTATGTCGCGCTGGGCACCGTCCTTCTCGCCATCGCATCCGTGTCGATCCGCCGCACTCTCTGATAGAATTGCGACTCTGTCCGGTCGCGCAGCGGTTCGCCGCGACCCGGCCCCATCGAGGGAGAAGCAATCATGGGCGAATTCACGCCGAGTCCCTTCCTGGTTTTCGTTATCGCCGTCGTCGTCCTGGCCGTCTTCCTGATTCTGGCCGGGGTGAAGACCGTGCCCCAGGCGACCCAGTGGACGATCGAGCGATTCGGCCGCTACACCCGCAGTCTGTCCCCAGGCCTCAACATGATCATTCCCGTGGTCGACCGCATCGGCGTGAAGGTCTCAATGCGCGAGACCGTACTCGACATCCCGGCCCAGGATGTCATCACCTTCGACAACGCCACGGTCACGGCCGACGGCGTGACCTTCTTCCAAGTGGTCAACGCACCCAAGGCGGCCTATGAAGTCGACGATCTGGAGCGCGCGATCACTAATCTCTGCATGACCAATATCCGTTCGGTCATCGGCTCGATGAGCCTGGACGACGTGCTATCCAAACGCGACGACATCAACGACCGGCTGCTGCGGGTAATCGATGCGGCGACCAATCCCTGGGGCATCAAGGTCACGCGCATCGAGATCAAGGACCTCTCGCCGCCCACCGACTTGGTCAATTCCATGGCCGGGCAGATGAAGGCGGAGCGCGAGAAGCGCGCCGAAATACTCACTGCCGAGGGCGCCAAGCAAGCCGCGATTCTGCGCGCCGAGGGCATGAAGCAGGCCGCGATCCTGGAAGCCGAGGGCCGGCGCGAGGCGGCTTATCGCGACGCCGAGGCGCGCGAGCGCGAGGCCCAAGCCGAGGCCAAGGCGACCCATGACGTCTCCGAGGCCATCGCCGCCGGGCGGCCCGAGGCGATTAACTATTTCGTCGCGCAGCGCTATGTCGATGCGCTCGGCCAGATCGCCTCGGCGCCCAATCAGAAGGTCATCATGCTGCCGCTCGAAGCCGCCAGCGTGCTGGGCAGCATCGCCGGGGTGGCCGAGATCGCGAAGGCCGCCTTCGCCGACCGCAAAGTCTAGAGAAGACGATGGACGCCTATATCGCCTGGCTCTGGGAGATCAGCTATTGGCATTGGTGGGCCTTCGCGGTCCTGCTAATCGCCCTCGAGATCCTGGCGCCCTCGACCCTCCTGATTTGGCCTGCCGCTTCTGCCTTCGCCATCGGCCTCGTGATCGCGGTCGCGCCGGGTCTCGACTGGCGCATCCAGGTGCTGGTCTTCGCCGTTCTCGCCGTGATCTCGACATTCTTCTGGCAGCGATGGCGGCAGCGCCGCCCAGCTGAGACCGACAGCCCCACTCTCAATCTGCGCGGCGAGAGCTATATCGGCCGCCGCCTGACCCTGGGCGAAGGTCTACCCGAAGGCCGCGGGCGGATTCAGCTCGACGACACCTGGTGGCTGGCTGAAAACGAGACCGGCAAGGCTATCGATGCCGGCGCGCGGGTCGAGATCGTCGCGGTCGACAGTGCGGTCCTCAAGTTGCGCCGCCTGGCGGCGGAGAGTGTGGCCTAGGTCAACCTGCTTCCGGCGCGAGGCCCTCGGCGAGAGGCGGCGTTCGTCCGGTCAGCACGCATTCGGCAATCAGCCGCCCGCCCAGAGCCGCCGCCGTCCATCCCCCTGCAGAGGGCACGAGGGCATAGAGCCCTGCCCGGCCAGGGACGGCGCCCAGAAGCGGTCGGCCGTGCCGGGTCCGCGCCTCATAGCCGGCCCAATGGCGGAGCGTGCGCAGGCCCGCAAGAAAAGGCACGACGGCACAAGCCAGGCGCAGATTATGGATCAGAGAGTTATAGGCGATATCGCACCGACCCCCGGCGAAATCGCCGCGCCCATACCACCCCCCGCCGATCAGGCAGCCGCCCGCCGCCGTCTGTTTGATCGTCAGCCGCCCGCGAATATGGGTGACGACCCGGTCCAGGGCGGCAGGCGCGGATTCGGTTACGGTCAGTATGATGGTGTTGGGCTCGACATCGAGCGCCGCGCCGAAGCGGCGGGCCAGGGCCGCCGACCAAGGTCCCGCGGCAATGACGACGGAATCGCAAGTTACGGTACCGCTCGGTCCGGTCAGCGCGTAGCCGGTCCCATGACGCAACGCCTCGACCACCGGTGCATGGGTTCGAATCCGCCCGCCCGCTGCACACACCGCGCGGGCCAGGGCCTGCCCCGCCCGCAGAGGATCGGCATAGCCATCAGTATCGCTCGCGGTCGCGGCGCGCACGCTGGGCGCGAGCCAAGGTGCCCGCGCCGTCAGGGCCGAACCCTCCATCCAATCGACCGCGATGCCATGGTCCCGCAGGCGACCGGCCTGCTCTTCGAGAACGACCAAGTCCGCGCCGGTTTCGGCCACCTGCAGCCCGCCGGGCCGCCCGTAGCCAATATCCAATTCAAGGCTCTCGGCCAGGCGTCGCCACTCCTCGACCCCTTCGATGAAAAAGGGGAGCATCGGCGGTCGTTTGTTCTGCAAAGCCAAGGTCCCGGCATTGGCGCTCGACCCCTGGCCGGCGATCATGCCGGCCTCCAGCAGCACGACCTCGGCACCACCGCGCGCCAGATACAACGCCGCGCACAGGCCCGAAACGCCACCGCCGATGACGGCAACATCGGCCCGCAACGCGCCTTGTTCGACGGATTGACAACCGGTTGCGGACATTCTGATAACCTCGGCTTACATCATGAAAGCGAGCCTGTATGGCCAAGTCTGACACCCAACGCATCGGTCGGGGAAAATTGCGAACGCTGGGCATCCTGGTCGCAGCCGCGCTCTCGATCTCCAGCGTCTTCGCGACGGTCGAGGCGCATCACGGTTTCGTCCGTTTCGAATCGACCAAGCCGCTCTATTTCGAGGGCCGTATTCGCGAGGTCTATTGGCAATATCCCCATTCCTATGTGCGGGTCGAGGTCGAATCGGGAGTCGTCCTGCCGCCCGACTACACGCCGGGCGCGGAGATCGAAGGCCGCGCCGTCCCCCAGAGCATCCGCGCCGCCCAGGAAGGCCTCTGGACTCTCGTCATCTCGGCCTTCTGGCAGCTCGAGAAGGCGGGGATCATGGGCGCAGATCTCAAGGAGAACGATACCTTCCGGGCTATCGCCTATCCGTCCTGCGACGAGGAATCGGATGCCTATGTGGCCTTCGTCGAAGTCACCGGCGGCAAGCGGTATTGGGTGACGGAGACCACGCTCCCCGTTAGCTGCGAATAGCGCACGGAAATTTTAGTCATGGATATCCTGGACACCATCCAGAATCTGCAGATCGCCTATTATCTGCGCAGCACACGCTGGGCCTATCCGCTCATCAATCTCAGCCATGTGCTGTCGATCGCCGTGCTGTTCGGCACGATCCTGGCCTTCGATCTGCGCCTGCTCGGTCGCTCGCGCGCCCTGCCGCTGCGCCCCTTGGCGCGCCATCTCCTGCCGCTGGCGGTCAGTGCCTTCTGCCTTGCCGCCACGACCGGCTTCCTGATGTTCGCGGTCAACCCGCGCGACGTCTGGGGCAACCCCTTCTTTCCCTGGAAACTGGGCTTCATCGCCCTGGCGGGGCTCAACGCGGCCTATTTCCATCTGCGGACATTTCCCCGCATCGAAGGCTTGGCGGGCCGGCCTCCGGCGCCGGTCCGTGCCGCCGCCCTGCTGTCGATATCGCTCTGGCTCAGCGTAATCGTCTGCGGCCGGATGATCGCCTTCAGTTAGGCCGGGACCAACGCGACATGGGTGAAGCCGTCGGGCCGGCCGGGCGCGGCGGCGGCGGCCATCGCCTCGTTCGCCCGCTCGATGGGATAACTGTCGAACTGCAAGGCGGACAGATCCAACTGTCCGCTGCCGATCATGCCCAGGACCTTCGCCATCGCCGCCCGCTCAAACCAGAGCGAGCCGATCACGCCGATCTCGCGCCCGATCATCGAGCCGTAAGGCAGAGGCAGATCGCCCGCCACCCCGCCGACCAGGACGGCATTGCCGCCCTGGCGCAGGGCGGCGATGGCAGCCAGGGTCGGCGCCGGTGTCGGAACATGGCCCAAGGCATCGACCACCAGGTCCACCCCGGCGGGAATCGAATCGTAATCGGCGGCGACGACCCGGGTCGGATCCAAGGCGACCAACCGTTCCAGGGTCTCGGGCCGACGGCCGATGGCGATCACACGGCCTGCGCCCATCGCGAGGGCGAGCAGGACCGTGGACACGCCCAGCACGCCGGTCGCCCCGGTGACGGCGACGGTATGGCCGGGCGCGAAGCTGCCGCGCGCGAAGGCGCCGTATGCGGTGCCGAGATGGCCGAGACGGGTAAGTATAGCGGGTCCGGCGGTCACGGCGGCGCCCAGGGCCGTGACTCCCTCGGCCGGAAAGATCGCCTGCTCGGCGAAACCGCCGTCGGGCCAGCGCGCCAGAATGCCTCGTGCCGCCGCAGAGAAACCAAAATAGCCCGCGAAGGCCGAATCGTCCGGCGCGCCGGGATTGGTCGAGCGCACCAGGGGATCGCAGAAGACCGGGATGCCCGGTTTCAGGCCGGGCACATCCGCCGCCACCTCCAACACCTCGCCCAGCACGTTCATCCCGGGCACGAAGGGCGCAGGCGGCAGGGGCGGCGGGCTGGGCGAAGCCATCACGGACGCCATGGTCGGCGAAACGAAACAGGCCGTCACGCGGACGGTCACGGCGCCCGGCCGCAGGACAGGGTCCGCCACCTCCTCGATTTCAAGGGGCCTGTCATGGGCATGATAGCGCGCCGCTTTCATATCGTCTTTCTCCCTGGTTCCAAGTCGCGATTGTGGCGCCTGTTGGGCGCGCCGTCCAGCGGCGCGGAGATATCAGGCGTGGCTGGCCTCAACCTCGCCCGCTATACTCTGCGCCCATGACCATATCCGATTACAGAAGCGCCCTCGTCACGGGAGCCAGCGCCGGGATCGGGGCGGAGGTCGTCCGCGCCCTGCGCGCCCGCGGCATTGCCGTCACCGCCCTGGCCCGCCGGGCCGACAGGCTCGAAACCCTGGCCGAGCAGACCGGCTGCACGCCGCTGGCCCTCGACCTGATGGACACGCCGGCGGTCGAAGCCGCGATGGCCGAACTGGCGCCCGATATCGTCGTCAACAATGCGGGATCCGGCGTGCCGCCGGGGCCGCTATACGAGATGACGGCCGAACAGGTCGACCGGGTCATCGACGTCAATCTGCGGGCCGCGACCCATGTGCTGCGCACCGCCGCCAAGAGCATGGCGGCGCGCGACCGGGGCCATATCGTCAATGTCACCTCGCTCGGCGCCCTGGCGATTTTCTCAAATATGTCGGTCTACAACGCGGCCAAGACCGGGCTGCGCGTGCTCGGCCAGGTCCTGCGCAACGAACTTTACGGCAAGCATGTCCGGGTTTCGGAGATCGCGCCCGGCCGCGTCGCGACCGAGTTCCTGGAACAGGCGACGGGCGATGCCGAACTGGCCCATAAATTCTATACTGAGGTCGAGCCCCTGCAGGCCAAGGACGTGGCCGATGCCATTCTCTACGTCCTCGACGCCCCGGCCCATGTAAACGTGAACCTGATCGACATCGTGCCGACCCTGCAGGTCGCCGGCGGGTTGCGCTTCGCCTCGAAGGACGGCTGAGCCGGCATGCGCGACGGTATAGGCGGCGTCATCATCCGCCTGCTCATTCTCAGTTTTGTGGTCGGCTTCATCCTCAACGTGCTGGACCTCGACCCCGGTTCGCTGCTCCACAATATCGGCGGCACGGTCGAGAGCATCTTCATGACCGTCGTGGACGCCGTCCGCTGGGCCGTGCCGCATATTCTGATCGGCGCCATCGTCGTCGTGCCCATCTGGCTGGTGTTCTACCTGCTGCGTTACGCCCGCGGCCGGCGCTAGGCTCGGCATCCGCCGGTGGATCCGCTCGCGCTGGCCATCGCCCTGACCGCCTATTTCTACGCGGCCTTCGTCAAAGGGCTGACCGGGCTCGGCTTCTCGACCTCCTGCATCGCTTGGCTGGTCCTGGCCTTCGGCCTGCACGAGGCCTTGCCGCTGCTGATCATTCCTTCGGTCGCCAGCAACCTGATGGTGATGGTCGAGGCCGGGCATTTCCGCGAATCCGCGCGCCGCTTCTGGCCTCTCTATCTCAGCCTGCTACCCGGCCTGCTGCTCGGCCTCTGGCTGCTCGGCCATATCAATCCGCAGTCCGGCGCGGCGATCCTGGGCGTGGTGCTGATCGGCTACAGCCTCTTCGCCCTGGCCCAGCCCGATGTCGTCCTGCCGCCGAGGCTGGAACGCCCGCTCGGTCCGCTGACGGGCATCCTGACCGGGCTGGTGAATGGCATGACCGGTTCCCAGGTCATGCCGGTACTACCCTATCTGATGGCCCTGCGGCTCGATCCGGCACGCTTCGTCCAGGCGATCAACATCGCCTTCACCCTGTCGAGCCTGGTGATGGTCCTGGGCCTGTCGCGCCTGGGCCTGATGACCTGGCATGCCGCGGCGATCTCGGCCATCGGCATCGTGCCGGTCTATTTCGGCGTCCGGCTAGGAGCGAAAACCCGCCGCCGTCTGTCGCCCGATCAGTTCCGCCTGGCCGTGCTCGCCCTGCTCGCCGTCCTCGGCGCAATCCTCATCGCCTTGCGGTTGTTTCAGCCCTAGTCAAGGCGATCGACTCGCCAATCATCCTTCGAGACGCTCGCTGGCGCGAGCTCCTCAGGATGAGGAGATACCGCATTTCAGCCTCACCCTGAGGAAGCCCGCAGGGCCGTCTCAAAGGGTCACCCGCGTTTCCGGTCAGTCGTCCTACCGAGCGGCCGCGTCGAGGGCTTGCGTCACGTCGGCCACCAGGTCGTCCAGGGTTTCCAGGCCGATGGAGAGGCGGACGAGACCCTCGGCAATGCCGTATTTCGCGCGCTGCTCGGGCGAATAGGTCCGATGGGTCATGCTGGCCGGGTGCTGCACCAGGGTTTCGGCATCGCCCAGACTCACGGCCAGCGACACCAGTTCGACCGCGTCCATGAAGCGCACCCCGGCATCGAAACCACCCTTCAGTTCGAAGGCTATCATGCCGCCGAAAGCGCGCATCTGGCGCTTGGCCAATTCGTGATAGGGCGAGCTTTCCAGGCCAGGATAATAGATCCGCTCCACCGCCGGATGTTCGGCGATGATCCGCGCGAGATGCAGGGCGCTCGAACAATGCCGGTCCATCCGCAGTTCCAGGGTCTTGAGACCGCGCATGACGAGATGGGCGTTGAGGCCGGAGAGCACGGCGCCGGTGAACTTGCTGAGGCCGTTGAAGCGGACCTTGTCCATCAGCGCCTGGGAGCCCGCGACCGCGCCGGCCATCAGATCGCCATGACCGCCGAGATACTTGGTCACCGAATGGAGGGCGGCATCCGCGCCCAGGTCCAGCGGGCGCTGAAGATAAGGGGTGCAATACGTGTTGTCGACCGCGACCAGGCAATCAGGCGCGGCCTGATGGGCGATCTTCGCCACGGCGGCGATGTCGATCAGACGCATGTTCGGATTGGCCGGAGTCTCGAAATAAACCAGCTTCGTGTTCGGCGTCATCGCGGCCGCGACATTGGCCGGATCGCTCATCTCGACATGGACGACCTCGACCCCGAATTTGCCCAGGCCCTCGTTGAAGAAGGCGAAGGTCGAGCCGTAGAGGGTCTGGTCGATCAGCACCCGATCTCCGGCCTGGCAGACGGCCCAGGTGAAGGCGGTGATCGCCCCCATGCCCGAGGCGAAGGCGACGGCTGCCTCCGCCCCTTCGAGGGAGGCGATGCGGCCTTCCAGGAGCGAGATGGTCGGCGAGCCGGAACGGGCATAGCGATAGCCTGGCTTCTCGCGCGCGAAGATGGCCATGCCGTCCTCGACGCTGGAGAAGGCGAAGGTCGAGGTCATATGGACGGGCGGCACGAGCGCGCCCTCGCCATCGGCCGGGTCCCAGCCCTCATGGATCGCGCGGGTGGCGAAACCGTGACGCAGATTGGTGCCGCTTTTCTCAGCCATGACGACGTCTCCTGAAACGGGTGGGCCGGACTCGAGAAAAGGGGCCGACACGTGGCCGGCCCCCTTAGCGTTTCGAACCTCGCGCCTATTCGGCGGCCTTGCGGGCCTCCAACAGGCCAAGTTCGGAGAGGATGGCGGCGAGCTTCGCCTTCTGCTCCTCGTCGAAGGGCAGCATCGGCGCGCGCGTATAGCCGCCCGGCATGCCCTGGAGCTTCAAGGATTCCTTGATGCAGCTGTACATGCTCCCGACTTCGAAGATGTCGTAGAGTCGGGCCATGCGGACATGCAGTTCCTGCGCCCTGGCAAGATCGCCCGCGACATAGGAATCATAGAGTTCCGAGGCCATGCGCCCGGCAATCGGCGGACTCATCGCCACCGCGCCGTCGGCGCCGATGGCGAGGGCCGGCACGAACATATGCTCCAACCCGATGAACAGGCGAATTTCATCCTTCACCGAGCGCACGAGATTCGAGAACTGCAGCATGTCGAAGGAACTGTCCTTGATCGCCACGACCTCGTCGATCTTGACCAGCTTCTCGATGAGCTTGGGGGTCAGGTAGACGTTCACGGCGAAGGGGCTGTTGTAGAGCATGAGCGGCAGCCCGCCCTCGCCGGCTACGCGCTTGTAGAATTCCTCGATCTCGTTGTCCGAGATCTTCACGTAGATCGGCGGCAGCACCATCACGCCGTCGCAACCCACCTTCTTGGCGGCCTTGGTATAGTCCACCACATCCTCGGTGCGGATCGCCGCCGGGCAGGCGATGACCGGTACGCGGCCCGCCGTCTGGTCAACGCAGATCTCGAAGACGCGCTTGCGCTCGTCCGAACTCATCAGAAAGAATTCGCCCGTGCTGCCCGCGGTGATCACACCGTGACAGCCGGAATCAATGATGAAATCGATGATCTGGCGATAGCCGGCCTCGTCGATCGAGCCGTCCTGCTTGAACGGGGTGACAATCACGGCGAAGGAGCCGTGCCAATTGACGCTATTGCGGTTCATGAAAATCTCCTCCCTGGCCGCGCTTCGGGTTGCAATCCGGGTTTCGCAATCGAGGCCTGGACGCAGTATAACCGCAAGGCCCGGCCTGACGGGAGGGCCGCGTTCAATTCCTTTTCGAGGGGGACAAGCCCGTGAAGATCGCCAAAGTCGAAGCGCATCGCCTCTATTCCACAGCCAAGAAGGAAGCCTGGGACGACGAGACCATCTGGCCCAGCACCTCGCCCGGATACCTGGTGCGGGTGCTGACCGAGGACGGCGCCGAGGGTGTCGGCGAGATGGTCACCCAGCCCTGGTACTACGTCGAGACCAAGGGCCAGATGGAAGAATGCATCCGCATGTATGACGAGGTTCTGCGCGGCGCCGATCCGGAGAATTTCGCGCTGTGCCATGAGCGTATGCTGTCGGTCTTCGGCGGCGGCATGCCGGGCGGCCGGATCGCCCGTTCGGGCGTCGACATGGCGCTCTACGACCTCGCCGGCAAGACCCGCGGCGTACCGGTCCACGGCCTGCTGGGTGGCGCCTATCGCACCAGCCTGGACCTGCTGACCAACCTCTATCACAAGACCCCGGAGGAGATGGCCGAGGCCTGCCGCGAATTCGCGAAGCAGGGCTTCAAGGGCCTCAAGATCAAGATCGGCGACAATATGCATTCCAAGGGTTTCAGCCGGGACGTGCTGCTGAGCGAACTCGCCCTGCTGGAAGCCGCGCTCGAGGCCACACCCTCGAATATCTATATTGACGCCGATACCAACCAGGGCTGGAAGAGCGCCAATTGGACGATCAGCGTCCTGCGCCGCTTCGAGAAATACGACAATCTCTCGATCGAGCAGCCGGTCAACCTGGCCGACCTGGCCGGCGCGGCTCATGTCCGCCAGCAGGTCAATATCCCGGTCATCCTGGACGAAAGCGTCTGGAGCGCCGAGGCGATGCTGAACATCGCGCGGATGCAGGCCTGCGACCGCATCGTCCTCAAGCTCAACCGACTGGGCGGCTTCTTCGAATGCCTCAAGGTGATCCAGATCTGCACCGCCGCGAATATCGGCGTGAGCGTCGATACCGGCCCCTATTCGGTGCTGGGCGACACGGCGGTCTGCCATATCGGCTCGGTCATTCGCGACCACTATCCGGTGGATTGCGAATCCCATGTCACCTTCCTCGATTTCGGGCCGGAGCCAATCTTTTCGGGCGGCATCACCTTCAAGGACGGCCAAGCCCATCTGCCGGACGCGCCGGGCATCGGCGTCACGGTCGATTGGGACGCGATGAAGGAGCATCAGAAGCGCGGCCGGGCCGAATTCAAGGAAGCCTTCTAGTCCGAGGACGGACTGGCCCCAGCATCAGATACCGGCGATACGGAACACCTCGAACAGGATGATGCCGAGGCTGGCGAGGAAGCCGCAGACCGGCAGAATGGCGGGATAAACTGTGACCCCCTCGGGTCGCGGATCGCGGCGCTTGACCGCCAGCAGCGCCAGATTGATCGCCGCGAAGATGGTCAGGACGACGAGCGAGGTGATGCACGCCAGGACCCCACCCGAGAGGACGACGACCAAAGGAACCGCCTCGAGCGGCGGCACGAAATCGGCAATATTCGCGGGCGCGGCGGCGAGATGGTCGAAGCCGATACCGAGCAAGACGACGAGGGCGCCCACCTCGACCACCGTCACCACGGCGGCCACGATCACCGATTCGGCGATGCCCCAGGCCGCGAGCGCGCCGAGAGCCAGGACGACGATCGGCGACGCGATCCAATCCGGAACGGATACCATGGTCTGAAGATAGCCGACGAAGCCGTTCGACAGCGCGGCGCTGGAGACCAGGCCGGAGAGGACGACGAACAAGCCGACCACCGTGGCGAAGATGTTCGAACCGAAACCCTGGTGGACATAGACCGCCTCCCCCGCACTCCGCGGGAAGCGCTAATTCATTTCCGCGAAGGCGAAGGCGGATAGCCCGGCCAGGACGGCGGCGACCATAAAGCTCGCCGGGGCATAAAGGCCCGCCACGCCGGCGACGCGCCCGACCAGGACATAGATCCCGGCGCCGACCGTGACGCCCAACCCTTAGAAAACGAGCATGGTCAGCGACAGACTCCGCTTCAACTTCGGCCCTTGCGGGGTTTCGACCGTCGCCATTTTCCGTCTTTCCCTCTTTTTGCCGGCGGCCTTGGCAAAGCCGAGGCGCGGCGTGACAATCGCCGCCCCGCAGCAAAGAGCACCGGATGGACAGACCATGATACGGGGTTTCGACGTCGCCATCGTGGGCGGTGGCATCGTCGGCTGCTACGCCGCCCTTCACCTCGCCAAGGCCGGTCACAAGGTCGGCCTGTTCGAGAAGGGGCGGATCGCCGGGGAACAATCCAGCCGCAACTGGGGCTTTGTGCGCATGCAGGGGCGCGATCCGGCGGAGATTCCGCTAATGATCGAGAGCAAGCAGATGTGGCGGGGCCTGGAAGCGGAGATCGGCGAGAAGGTCGATTGGCGCCAGGGCGGCAATCTGGTCCTCGCGAATTCTAAGGAACGGCTCGCCCAGTTCGAGAATTGGCTGGCCATCGCCAAGACCTTCCAGGTCGATTCCTGCATGGTCACGCCGGCCGAGGCGGCCAAGGTCGTGCCCGGCCTGCAAACCGGCGCGGTGGTCGGCGGGCTGCACACCCCGTCCGACGGCCAGGCCGAGCCGGAAAAGGCGACCCCCGCCATCGCCGAGGCGGCCCGGCGCGCGGGCGCCCATATCGAGACCGGCTGCGCGGTCGACCGGATCGAGGTGTCCAACGGCAAAGTGACGGGATTGCTGACCGAAAGCGGCTCGGTCCGGGCGAGCGCCGTGATCCTCTGCGCCGGGGCCTGGACCAAGCATATGCTGCGCGGGGTCGGCGCGCGGATGCCGCAATTGTGGATGCGCGGCACCGTCGCTCGCACCAGCCCCTCTTCGCGTGACGGCATGGCGACCGGGGTCTGGGCCGGGGTCGCCTTCCGCCAGCGCATCGACGGCAGCTTCAATATCGCCGGCGGCACCCAGGCCGATCACGACATCATGGCCGACACCCTGCTCGACGGCTTGGGCTTCCTGCCGCTGCTGCGCATGCATAACCGCGCCCTGAAGCTGCATTTAGGCACACCCTTCTTCGATTTCCTCGGCGTGCGGCTGAGCCAGGCCGCCCTCGGCAAGGCGCTGCGCCGCCACCGCGCCCTAGATCCGAAACCGAATCCGAAATCGGTCGCGGGCTCCTTCCAGAAGCTGCGCGACAGCATCGCCGATCTGGGCGATGTCCATATCGCCAAGACCTGGGCCGGCTATATCGATTTCACGCCCGACTTCATCCCGGTGATCGACCGGCTGGACAGTCCCGCCGGCCTGGTCATCGCCGCCGGGTTGAGCGGCCACGGCTTCGGCATGGGGCCGATCACAGGCCGGCTGGCCGCCGAACTGGCGACCGACGGCAAGCCCTCACTCGATATCTCCGCCTTCCGCCTGTCGCGCTTCAGCGACGGCACCAAGATTCTCGCGCGCAACGTGATCTAACGAATCGCGAGCAGAGCAAGGACGCGTCAATCATCCTGAGGAGGCCCGCAGGGCCGTCTCGAAGGGTCCGCCCGGCCCTATCAACACCCAGCCATGCGTGTCACCCCGCCAGTTTGCGCAGGGCCTCCGGGGCGTCGGGTTTGAAACCGAGGGCGTATTTCCCGCCGCCCAGATCGAAGACCGGGCGTTTGACCAGGGTCGGATGAGCGAGCATCAGGGCGGCGGCCTTGGCCGCATCCGGATCGGCCTTCTCGGCCTCCTCCAGACCGCGCCAGGTCGTGCTGCGGGTGTTGAGCAGGGCCTGCCAGCCGAGTGCGTTGATCCAATCGGCGATATCCGAGGCTTCGAGCCCGTCTTCCCGCAGATCGTGAAAACGATGGGCGATGCCATCCTCGCCCAGCCATTTGAGCGCCTTGCGACAGGTGTCGCAGCTTTTGATGCCGTAGACCGTGATCATGCGAGCGTCTTCTCCCTTTGGTTCCCCGTCTGGCGCTTTGCTTTCGCCGGTTGCACTATCATGGCGGCGGTCCGGGCGAAGGGCAAAATTAGCACTTCCCCGGCGCCGGAGCGGAACTGGCGGAAGGATCCGACCCATGGGCAACATCGTCCACACGAAGCGCGACGGCCGCGTCCTCGAAATCACCTTCAACCGGCCGCCCGTCAACGCGATCAACGGCGCGGCGAGTCGGGCCCTCCATGCCGCGTTCCGAGAGTTGCAGGACGATCCCGCGCTTTCGGTCGGCCTGCTGACCGGGACCGGCGAGCGCGTCTTTTCCGCCGGTTGGGATCTGAAGGAGGCGGCCGAGGCCGAGGCGGACGGAAAGGCCGTCGAAAATAGCCACGGCCCCGGCGGCTTCGCCGGCAATACCGAGTTCTGGGGCCTCAACAAACCACTGATCGCGGCGGTGAACGGCGCGGCCGTGGGTGGCGGTTTCGAACTGGCACTGGCCTGCGACGTCATCGTCGCCGCCGATCATGCCTGGTTCGAACTGCCGGAAATGCAGCGCGGGTTGCTGGCCGATGCCGGCGCGGTCCAGCGCCTGCCCCGGCGCGTTCCCTACAATGTCGCCGTCGAGCTACTGCTGACCGGGCGGCGGATGGAAGCCGAGGAAGCGGTGCGCTGGGGCCTCGTCCACAAGGCGGTGCCGGCGAGCGAACTGATGGACGAAGGCCGCGCCCTGACCCAACGTATTGCCGAGGGTGCGCCGCTCGCCCTGCAGGCCCTGAAGGACATACTCAACAAGATCGAGAGCATGCCGCTGAAGGACGCCATGGCCCTCGCCCATGGCGGAAAGAGCGGGTTGGAAAGCTATGAAAGGATGATGGCTTCGGAGGACCGGATCGAAGGCCCGCGCGCCTTCGCCGAAAAGCGCAAGCCCGCCTGGAAAGGGCACTGAGAGGGAGACAGCCATGACCGGTTCCGTTATGCAGGAAGTGCCTGCCCGCAAGGGCCGCGCCGCCGAATTGCGCAAGGGTCAGCACATCAAAATGGTCAATACCCACGGCAGTCAGGTGATCGACATGTGGGCTTTCAACGCCGAGGACATGATCGAGCTCATGTCCATGCGCCATACCAAGAGCTGCCTGAAGAAGATGATCCCGGCCGAGGGCGAGGCCTTCTACACCAACCGACGTCATCCCATCCTGACCTGGGTCGAGGACCGCTCCCCCGGGGTTCACGACGTGGTGCTGCCAGCCTGCGACAAATGGCGCTACATCTGGGACAAGCATGACGGCTTCCACGATTCCTGCGGCAACAATCTGGAAGAGGCCCTGCGCGCGATCGGCCGCGGGCCGCCGCCGGAAACGCCGCAGCCGCTGAACCTGTGGATGAACTGCCCGATCCACGATGACGGGCGCATCGACTATATCGCACCGGTCACCAAGCCCGGCGACCATGCGGTTTTCCGGGCCGAGATGGACTGCATCGTCGTCATGTCGGCCTGTCCCTATGATCTGGGCATGCCGATCAACGGCGAGGACGGCGTACCCAAGGCGGTCCACTATCAGGTCTGGTGACCATTTAGCGATGGTGGACCGCCTTTTCGGCGGCCTTCAGGGCCTCGAGAAAATCGTCACGGTGCTCCTTGGATATGGCCGGTGCGGCAGCGACCGAATTGGCCCATTCGGCGGTGATGTCGGCCGGCAGATAGTGATGAATATGCAGCTCGAAGACGCGCTTCTCCTCGCCTGGGCGGACGAGTTTGAGGCGCAGTCCGTCATCCTCGACCGTCGCCTCGAATTTCGAATCGCGGCCGAAGGCACCCATATAGACTTTGTCCGGAAAGTTCAGCGCCACCGCGACCTTGTCGTGGATTGGCTTCATCGCAGTCCCTCCTCCGAGATCTAGTAGAACGGCCCGCCAGATCGTTGCTTTCGGCGCCGGGACCGGCAAGCCCCCGAACCGCAGCCGGATAGGCAGAAGGCCGGGCGAGGCATAGGCTGGAATCGCCGCTTCCGGTTGGAGACCGCAATGACCGCGCCGCCCGACGGCAACGATCCGCGCCGTTTCGCCTTCTGGAACGAAAAGAATCACGAACGCGACGTGCTGACCCCGTTCCGTCACAGGGAGCATCACGAAGACCCTGCGACGCCCTCCCCCCCGGAAGCCGGGCCCGGCGCATCGCCCAGATCGTCTTCGACGTTTCGATAGTGATCGCCTGGATCGTGCTGATCGTCCTGACCCTGTTCTTTCCTACGGACGTGCCCGATCCGCGATTCGGGTCCTATAACTAGCCGCCGCCTCCTCGCCCGAGGACGGCGACGGCGCTATAGTTCGCGCGAGGAATTTTGCGCAAAGGGGGAGGACTGTCATGGCGAAGACCGATCTGCCGATCATCGAGCAGCGCCGTATCGAGGCGAATATCATCAAGCCGATATACGAAGAGATGAAGAGCGAACTGGGCAAGGACGTGGCCAAGCGGGTGATCGGCAATGCCGTGGTCAAGGCCGCGATCGCCGCTGGCGAGGCCTATGCCGCCGAACGGGAGGACGGCCAGACCGACCTCAAGGCCTTCCATTCCCTGCTGCCCCAATGGACCCATGGCGGTGCACTGGAAATCAAAATGGTCGAGGAATCGGACGACGCGCTGGCTTACGATGTCGTGCGTTGCCGCTATGCTGAGATGTATCGCGAGATGGGTCTGGCCGAAATCGGCCATCTGCTGTCCTGCGGGCGCGACGGCACCTTCTGCAAGGGCTTCAACCCGAAGATCGAATTCCAGCGCACCCAGACCATCATGCAGGGCGCCAGTCATTGCGACTTCCGCTACACGATGCCCGCCGAAAGCGCGGAATAGAACAAACCGGAGGAGACTGATGGCAGGAGCACGTGAAAAGACCGCGACGGAACGGCCGTTCGACGAGGCCGAACTGGCGCGCCGCCTGGCCGCCGCGCGGGCCGCGATGGACGAGGCGGGGGTCGACCTGCTGCTCGTCACCGATCCCAACGACATCTATTACCTGAGCGGCGCGCGCGAACTGGCGGGGCGTATGCAGATGGCCCTGCTGGTGGCGGGCGAAGGCGAGGTCGCCTTTTCCGGCCGGGCGGTCGATGCCGTCGCCTATACCGCCCATACCGGCAGCGAGCATTGCTTCTCCTACCGCGACCACGAGGCGCCCGAGGGTGCTATCGCCCGGGGCGTGACCGCCATGGCAGGTGCCTCGGCGCGGGTCGGCTATAACGCCGCCAATCTCTCCAGCGCCATGCTGGAAAAGTTCGAGGCCGTGCTGCCGAACGCGGCCTTCGTCGACGCCACGCGGCTGGTCTGGGACCTGATGGCGATCAAATCCGAAGACGAACTGGCCCATATGCGCGCGGCCGGGCGGATCAACACGATCGCCCTCGACCGCGCCCTGGCCGCCATCGCGCCGGGTGTCAGCGACAATCATGTCGCCGCCGAACTGATCGCCGGGATGCTGGAAAACGGCAGCCACCCGACGACTCCCTTCATGCTCGCCAGCGGGCCGCGTACCGCCGTTGTCCACGCGACCTATAACGACCGCATCCTGGAGCGCGACGATATCGTGCATTTCGAGTTCAGCGCGGCGCGCTTCTGGTACACCGCACCGTTGATGCGGACGGCCACTCTCGGCAAGCCCCATCCCGAGGCGGTCCGCCTCCACGACGGCGCCCTGGCCGCCGTCGAAGCGGCCTTGGCGGTGATCCGCGAGGGGGTCACGTCGGGCGAGGTGGACGCCGCCGCCAACGCCGCGTTGGAAAAGCGCGGGATCCGCCAATGGCACTATCACCGCACCGGCTACATGGTCGGCGTGGCCTCGATCGCCACCTGGGGCCTCGGCCATATCGGCGCGCTGCGCGAGGACGACCCCCTGGTGCTGCGCGAGAACATGACCTTCCATCTGCCCATGGTGCTGTTCAAGCCGGGCGCGGTCGGTGCAGGGCTGAGCGAGACGGTGCGCGTGACCCGCGAGGGGGTCGAGGTCCTGACCAGCTATCCGACGCGGAAATTGATCGCGCTTTAGACCGTGGCGACGAGGCAGCGGGGTGCCATATCATCCTTCGAAACGCGCGCTGCGCGCGCTCCCCGGGATGAGGAACCATTGTGGCTTTTCCTCACCCTGAGGAGCCGCCGCAAGGTGGCGTCTCGAAGGGTCCAGCCGGGGCGGAATAATGCGCCCGGGTCTGGCCCCGACCCGGACCACGCCTTAGATTGCACCCTCAACCGCTCGGTCCCCCGTCGCGGGCGCCGCACCAAATATCGATTCCCCGGGAGACGTCATGGACGCCAAGGTCAGCGAAAACGAACTCGCCACCATGAAATTCGGCGTCGGGCAGCCTGTCCCTCGCACGGAGGACCCCGTCCTGCTGCGCGGCGAGGGCCAGTATACCGACGACCTCAACCTCCCCGGCCAGGCCTATGCGGCCATGGTCCGCAGCCCCTATCCTCATGGCGAGATCAAGGGCATCGATGCCGAGGACGCGCTGGCGATGCCGGGCGTCCTGGCCGTCTTCACCGGCGCCGATCTTCAGACCGCGGGCTATGGCGGGCTGAAATGCGCCCTGCCCTTCAAGAATCGCGACGGCTCAGACATGAACCGCCCGCCACGCTTCGCCCTCGCCCTCGACCGGGTCCGCTTCGTCGGCGACCCCATCGCCGTCGTGGTGGCCGAAACCCAGGCCCAGGCGCAAGACGCGGTCGAAGCCGTGATGGTCGAGATCGACTCCCTGCCCGGCGTCGCCAATATGGCCGATGCCCTGAAGCCGGACGCGCCGCAGCTCTATGACGAAGCGCCGGGCAATGTCGCACTCGACTTTCTCTACGGCGATCCCGACGCCGTCGGGAAGGCCTTCGAGCAAGCCGCCCATGTCACGCACCTCGACATCACGAACAACCGCATCGTGGTCAATCCGATGGAGCCGCGCGCGGCCATCGGCGAATACGACGCCGCCGCCGACCGTTGGACCCTGCGCGTCTGCAGCCAGGGCGTTTTCGGCCTCAAGAACCAGCTGGCCAAGGATATCCTGCAGGTCCCGCCCGAGAAGGTGCGCGTGCTGACCGGCAATGTCGGCGGCTCCTTCGGCATGAAAATCTTTTGCTATCCCGAATATCTCTGCGCCCTTCATGCCTCTAAGGTGCTGGGCCGGCCGGTCAAATGGACCGACGACCGCTCGGGCGCTTTCCTTTCGGACCATCACGGCCGCGACCATCAGGTGACGGCCGAACTGGCCCTGGACAAGGACGGCCGTTTCCTCGCCATTCGCGTCGACGGCATGGGCAATATGGGCGGCTGGCTCGGCAATGTAGGCCCGATGATGCCGACCATGAACATCGTCAAGAACATGGTCAGCCTGTACCGCACGCCCCTGATCGAGGTGGCGGTGAAATGCGTCTTCACCAACACCGTGCCGCTGACCGCCTATCGCGGCGCGGGCCGGCCAGAGGGCAACTACTACATGGAGCGGCTGATCGACACGGCGGCCCGCGAAATGGGCATCGACCAGGTCGAGCTGCGCAAGCGCAACATGATCCGGCCCGAGGACATGCCCTATGAGGCGGCCTCCGGCCTGACCTATGACAGCGGCGATTTCCCGGCCCTGCTCGACAAGGCCCTCGAGGAGGCGGATGTCGCCGGCTTCGCAGCGCGCAAGGCCGAGAGCGAGAAGGCCGGGATGAAGCGCGGGCTGGGCATCGGTTGCTATCTCGAAGTGACGGCCCCGGCCAACAAGGAAATGGGCGGGCTGCGCTTCGAGGAGGACGGCACCGTCACCATCATCACCGGCACCCTCGATTACGGCCAGGGCCATGCCGCGCCCTTCGCCCAGGTGCTGAGCGCGAAGCTGGGCATCCCCTTCGAGCGCATCCGCCTGTTACAGGGCGACAGCGACGAGATGCTGGCGGGCGGCGGCACCGGCGGCTCGCGCTCGATCATGAACAGCGGCGCGGCGATCCTTCAGGCCAGCGATGCGGTGATCGACAAGGGAAGGCAGATCGCCGGCCATGTGCTGGAGGCCGCGGCCGCCGATATCGGATTCTCGGAGGGCCGTTTCGTCATCGCCGGCACGGACCGCTCGATCCCGATCATGGAACTGGCCGATAAGCTGCGCGCCGGCCTGGCCCTGCCCGACGACCTGCCGAAGACCCTGGACGTCTCGGAAGTCTATGACGGCGCGCCCTCGGCCTTCCCCAACGGCTGCCATGTCTGCGAGCTGGAGGTCGATCCCGATACCGGCGTGGTGACCATCGACCGCTATCTGATGGTCAACGACTTCGGCACCATCATCAATCCGATGCTGGTCGAGGGCCAGGCCCATGGCGGCGTGGTCCAAGGCATCGGCCAGGCTCTGATGGAACATGCTATCTACGACGAGGAGGGCCAGTTCATCACCGGCTCCTTCATGGATTACGCTATGCCCATCGCGGCCGACGCGCCGAATTTTCGGGTGATGAGCCGGCCGGAGCCGGCCAAGACCAACCCTCTCGGCGCGAAGGGCTGCGGCGAAGCGGGCTGCGCCGGCGCCCTGCCCGCCGTCATGAATGCGCTGGTCGACGCGCTATCCTCCTACGGCATCAGCCATATCGACATGCCGGCAACCCCGCCGGCGATCTGGCGGGCAATCCGGAAAGCCTGAGGCTAGCCGCTTCGAAAACCCTAAGGTCGGAACGGAAATGGTGCCCCCAGGGAGACTCGAACTCCCACGCCCTTGCGGGCAACAGATTTTGAGTCTGCCGCGTCTACCAGTTCCGCCACAGGGGCACACGGCGCGATCATAGCGCGCGGCCCTGGCGGGTCAATGTGGACCGTGCTTGCCGCCACAGGATACGGCTGGTAAAGCCATCCGCCCCTACCGCGCCCGACGGAGTTCCCCCCTTCCGTGCTGAAAGCCATCTACGACTGGGCCATGAACATGGCCCGCCATCGCAACGCCTATTGGGCGCTCGGCACGGTTTCCTTCCTCGACAGTTCGATCCTGCCGGTGCCGCCGGACATCATCATGGTGCCCATGATGGTCGCCCGGCGCGAAAACATTTGGCGGATCGCGGCAGTCTGCACCATCACGTCCATCGCCGGCGCCTATCTCGGCTATGCTATCGGATATTTCCTGTTCGAGATGATCGGCCAACCCTTGCTCGACTTCTACGACCATATGGACCATTTCGCCGCCTTCCAGGAGGCCTATAACAAAAGGGGCGTATGGATCGTCATCGGCGGCGGGCTGACTCCCCTTCCGTTCAAGATTGTCACCATCGCCAGCGGCGCAACCCAACTCGATCTGTTGTCCTTCACCATCGGCTGCCTGGTCTCACGCGCGCCACGCTTTTTCCTCGAAGGCGCGCTGCTCTGGTATTGCGGCCCCTGGGTGAAGGAGTTCATCGAAAAGCGCCTCGCCCTAGTCACGACCGTGACTTTCCTGCTGATCGTCGGTGGCTTCGTCGCTACCAAGCATCTGTTCTAACGCCCCTCCCCCCCGCGGCGCGGGCAGGCTATATCTGAGGTCATGACCTTGCCCCTTCGCACCGCTGTCTGGCTGGCCCTGACGGCCGCCATCCTGGCCCTCGCCAACGCCTTCGCCATGCAGTATCTGGCAGGGCTCCAGCCCTGCGTCCTCTGCGTCTGGCAGCGCTATCCCTATGGCGCGGTGATCCTGCTGACCGCCCTGGCCCTGATCCTGCCCGGCCAGGCGCGCTGGCTGCTCCTGGCCTCCGGCCTCGCCTTCCTGGTCGATGCCGGAATCGCCAGCTTCCATGTCGGGGTCGAACAGCATTGGTGGCAAGGCACGGCATCCTGCGGGGCGGAGGGCGCCACGCCCGCCAGCCTGGCCGATCTGAAGGCCCAGCTGGCCGCCGGTCCAGTGGCCCGCTGCGACGAGCCCCAGGGCGTCTTCCTGGGCCTCTCGATCGCGGGCTGGAACCTGGCCTTCGCCCTCTCCCTGGCAATATTGTCCTTGCGGAACGCGGTCTTCAGCGGTCGAGGGCGGTGATGGACGACGCACCGGAACAACCACATACGCGCCCGCGCGCGACGGCCGAGGACGCCCTGCCCGGGGATCCCGGTAAAGAAGAACTGGTCGCCCGCATGATCCGCGTCGACCAAGCCGGCGAATACGGTGCGGTGCGTATCTATGAAGGGCAGCTTGCCGTGCTGCGCGGCACCCGGGCCGGCGACAAGATCGAGGAGATGCTGGCCCAGGAACATGAGCACCTGGCGGCCTTCAACGAAATGATCGTGGAGCGGCGGGTGCGGCCCACCGCATTGCAGCCCCTTTGGCACCTGGCCGGTTTTGCCTTGGGCGCGGCGACGGCCGCGCTGGGTCCGCGCGCCGCGATGGCCTGCACCGTGGCCGTGGAAGAGGTCATCGGCAAGCATTACGGCGACCAGGCCGGCCGACTCGGCGAGGACGAGGCGCCCTTGCGCGAGCGCATCGAGGCCTTCCGCGACGACGAGTTGGAACATCTGAACACGGCCGTCGAGCACGGCGCCTACGAAACGCCAGGCTATGAGGTTCTGGCCGGCGCGATCAAGGCGGGCTCGCGCCTTGCAATCTGGCTTTCGACCCGTTTGTGATGGGCCGGATCTAGCTGACCTCCAGTTCGCTGTCCCAGTAAAGATAGTCGTGCCAGGTGTCGTGCAGATAGCCGGGCGGAAAACCACGGCCGTTCTCGCGCAGCTGGTAGCTGGTCGGCAGCTCGGGCTCGCAGCGCGGCATCATGCCGACCTGATGCGGCATCCAATTGCCCTTGCGCAGATTGCAGGCCGCGCAGGCGGTCACGACATTCTCCCAATTGGTCCGGCCGCCGCGAGAACGCGGCACGACATGATCGAAGGTCAGATTCGGGATCGGAAAGCGCCCGCCGCAATACTGGCAGACGAACCGGTCGCGCAGGAACACGTTGAAGCGCGTGAAGGCCGGGCGGCGGGAGAGCGAGATATATTCCTTGAGCGCGACCACGCTGGGCAGCCGCATCTCGAAGGAGGGCGAGCGCACGATCCGCTCGTATTCCGAAACCACGTTCACCCGGTCGAGGAAGACGGCCTTGAGAGCATCCTGCCAGGGCCAGACCGACAGGGGGAAATAGCTCAGCGGGCGGAAATCCGCGTTGAGGACGAGAGCGGGCGTATCCTTCATCATCGTCGCCGTCCGGCACCCTGATCAAGGTCGAGTCGCTGCCATCCGCGAAGTCCGAGCCGCGGGCGGCCTAGGGGCCCCAATCATGCCGGGACGCTTTGGCAAACACAATATCTGACCTGGATCCGGCCAGAAGGCATCACTTTCATGTGTCATGCCGTCCCGGAGGACTTGAAACCCGATGTCCGGAGACCACCCTTTCAGATATGCGCGCGACGCTATCCACCCCGCCTTACACAACAGAGACCGTTCCATGACAGCGAAGTTAAAATCCGGCGACCAGTTCCCCGAAATGCGCCTGCCCAAGGCCGGCGGCGGCGAGATCGCCCTGGGCGGCGCGCGCGACAAATGGCAGATGGTCGTGGTCTATCGGGGCAAGCATTGCCCGATCTGCTCGCGCCATCTCGCCAAGCTCGGCGGCATGGCCGACCGCTTCGCCGCCGCGAACACGGAACTGGTCGCAATCTCGGCCGACACCGCCGAACAGGCCGAGGCCAGCAAGGCCGAATGGGATACCGGCACGGTTCCCCTGGCCTATGACCTCGACATGGCGCAAATGCGCGCCCTCGGCCTCTATATCACCGAACCGCGCGGGGACAGCGAGACCACGCATGCCTTTCCCGAACCCGGCCTCTTCGTCCTCAATCCCGAAGGCCGCGCCCATATGATCGATATCGCCAACGCGCCCTTCATCCGCCCCGATCTCGAGCAAATTCTGGGCGGCATCAGCTTCGTGCAGGAAAAGAACTACCCGATCCGCGGCACGGCCGAGTAGCCGTCCGGCGCTAGCCCAGCACTTTGGCGAGAAAGCGCGCGCCCAGGGCCATGGCCTCCTGATCGATGCCATGGCCCTGGGCGGCACGGGTGTGGGATTCGACTGCGAATCCGGCTGCCTCCAGCCCCGCCTGCGCTTCAGCCAGGGCGTCATAGGGCACGACCTCGTCGGCATCGCCGTGGACCAGCATGATCGGCGGGCGCGACACCGTTTCCACAGGAAGAAGATCCGGCGCCACCAGCCGCCCGGAAAATCCAACGACCCCGGCGCAGGCCGCGGGCCGGCGCGGCGCGGCATGCAGGGCCAACATCGTGCCCTGGGAAAAGCCGATCAGCACCATCCGTTCCTCGCCCAGGCCCAGAGCCGCGAGCTGGTCATCGAGAAAGCCGTCGAGAATAGAAGCCGCCGTCCGGCTGCCGGCCAGATAGGCTTCCGTCGACCGGTCGGATGCGCCGTACCATTGGCGACCGAAGCCCATCTCGCAGGGAAATGGCGCGTTGGGCGAAACGAACTGGGCGCAGGGCACAATCTGGCCGAGATGGGGGGCCAAGGCAATCAGGTCATTGCCGTCGGCGCCATAGCCGTGGAGCAGGACGACCAGGGCATCGGGGGCGCCGCCGCGGACCGGCGGCATGGCGGGTCCGGTCAATTCGAACAGGCCGGGCATAAGACGATTCTCCTCGTGATTTATTGTTCGGCGGCGATATAGGGAATAGGTCGGCTGGAGACGGTATGGCGAAAATGGTGCCAGAGCAGGCGGGCCGCGACCGCGCGCCAGGGCCGCCAGGCTTCGCCCATCGCCAGCAGTTCCTTGCGGTCGGGCCGGATTTTCAACCCCTTGGCATGGCCCGCGGCGGCCTGGATGGCGAGGTCGTCGACCGGCCAGACATCGGGTCGCGCCATGGCCGAAAGCAGATAGATCTCCGCCGTCCAGCGGCCGATGCCCTTGAGTTCGATCAGGGCCGCGATCGCGTCTTCGTCTTCCATCCGGTGAATGCGCGCAAGATCGAGCCGGCCGCCAGCGATCGCCTCGGCCAGCCCGCAGGCATAGACATGCTTGCCCCGGCTCATCCCCAAGGCGCGCGCGCCCTCGGCATCCAGGGCGAGATAGGCCTCGGGCGTCACCGCGCCCAGCGCGCCCTCGATCCGGTTCCAGATCGCGCGCGCCGAGGCGACGGATAGCTGCTGTTCGACGATGACCTGCAAAAGGGCGGGGAAGCCGCCGGACCGGGTCCGCAGCGGCGGATCGCCAATCGCTTCACGAATCCGCGCGAGATCCGGGTCGGCCGCCGCAAGGGCGTCGAGAGCGGTTTTCATGCTGGCGCGGGTGAGGCGGCGGGCCATGGCCTTCCCTTAGCCCAAACTCTGCGCTACTGCCACCACCATGAGCCCGATCACCGAAACCGAGCCCACCGTCACCCGCTTTGCGCCCAGCCCGACGGGCCTGCTGCATCTGGGCCATGCCTATTCGGCCCTGTTCGCCCATCGGATCGCGGCCGAGGCCGGCGGGCGCTTCCTGCTGCGCATCGAGGATATCGACGCCGGGCGCTGCCGGCCAGAATTCGACGCGGCGATCCGCGAGGATCTCGCCTGGCTCGGCCTCGCCTGGGAGGAGCCGGTGCGCCACCAGTCGGAATACATGGCCGACTACAGCGCCGCGCTCGACCGGTTGGCGGCGGGGGACCTGCTCTATCCCTGCTTCTGCACGCGCAAAGAGATCCTGGCCGAGATCGAGCGCGCCGGCGGCGCGCCGCAGGGGCCGGAAGGGCCGCACTATCCGGGCACCTGCCGTGCGTTGACCGCGGAGGAGCGGCGCGCGCGGATCGCGGCGGGTGAGGCCTATGCCCTGCGCCTCGACGCGGCCGAGGCTGGTCGCCGCGCCGGGCCGCTGAGCTGGGACGAAATCGGGCGCGGGCCGCAGATATGCGATCCCCTGCGCCATGGCGATGTGGTCCTGGCCCGCAAGGACGTCGCGACCAGCTACCATCTCGCCGTCACCACGGACGACGCCTTGCAGGGCGTGACGGTCGTGACCCGGGGCGAGGATCTGTTAGAGGCGACCCATGTCCACCGCCTCCTGCAGGCCCTCCTGGGCCTGCCCGTGCCGCGCTATCGCCATCACCGCCTGCTGACCGACGAAAGCGGACGCCGCTTCGCCAAGCGCGACCGGTCCCTGACCCTGCGCGCGCTGCGCGAAACCGGCCGCGGGTCGGAGGACGTGCGGCGCATGGTTGGATTCGAATCTGCCCCCTGAGCCCCTACTGCCGGAGGTCGCCTATTGGCGGAGGCCGTGGACGATGTCGATATAGTCCGGATTCTCCGGTCCGATCAGGCCGTGGCGGATCAGGAAATCGATGAGAACGAGATTGCAGTTGAATTTGAACTCGGTAGTCTCGCGCACGATTTCGGCCACCTTTTCGATAGGCCAGAGGTAGAATTCCTCGATCTCGTCGTCGTTCGGCCGGGGTGCTAAATCAGCCGGCAGTTCGAGGTCGAAGCAATACTGGACGCCGGGCTTCAAGCCCTCCTCGACCGCCACCATATAGGAAACCGCGCCCACGGGCGTGGCGCGCGCCGCGAGTTCGGGCGGGATCGAAGCCTCCTCGCCGCATTCCTTGACCAGATTTTCCGCCAGGGTCAGCCCGAAAGGCTGGCCGCCGGCAACCGTGTTGTCGAGCATGCCCGGGAAGGTCGGCTTGCTGCGCGAGCGCCGCGCGATCCACATTTCGATGTCGTTCCTGCGCCGCACGAAACCGTTCATATGCACGCCGAAGGCGCGTATCCCGAAGACCGGTACGCCGGCCCGCTCCATCCGCAGGAGGGGTTCGTCGCCAAAGCGCTGGACCACCGGATAGGACTCGTCCCGCCAGGCCGGCACCATCCCCTCTTCGCGCAGGACGGCGAGCACCTCCGCCATCGCGGCGGAGCGCGCCTCGAAGCCGCCAATCTCCTCCCGCAGGACGACCGACTCGGGCATGACGGAAAAGACCTTGTCGAAACCGGCCAAGCGATCCGCCAGATCGTGGCGCACCCAGCCGATCTGCTGCCCCGCCACGCAAAACGGGCGGAAGCGCGAAATCTCATGGGCGTTGCATTCGCGGATGCGATCTAGAAAAGACATGGATGCCACCTAGGCGAAGCGGGGCCGCCATACAAGGCCCGAACAGAAAACGGGGCCGCCGAAGCGCCTCCGCCGTTCCATGTAGACGACGACGGCATTGCCCACGGCCGTGATCATGTCCGGTGTCATCAGGGCGTTCTGGCCGCCTTCGGAGTTACACAACGAATCTTCAGCGTTGAACGTGACCGGGTGACCCGCAATCTTCCACTCGACCTCGCCCAAGGCGATTTCGATCGCGCGCTTTTCGCCGAAGCCGGGGGCCGATTCCGACCCGCCGACGGCGAGATAGGCGCCGAGAACCACGGGTTGCCCCTTCTGAATCTCGACGACGCCGACCTCATCGGTAACCGGCCCTTTGGTCTCAGTCGCTTGCGCGGCAGAAATCGAAAGGGCGCCGTTCGCGATAGCCGCAACCGCCGCATACTTCAACAGATTCATGGTGCTGCCTCCCAAAAGGCGCATCGACCCCTGCATGAGCGAGGTCTTCCCCTAGGCCGAAATTCCGGAAGCCCCTATAAAGATGCTGCGCAACGAGCACAAGCCGGGCAACAGGGCCGTCCTCGTCCACAGGCCCGGCGCCCCGGCCTGCGCAGCCTGGAGGGGTCCAGAACGGCGTAACCGCTCGCCGCGCGACAGGGGGATGACGATGAAGGCCTGGGAGATCCGCGACTGGAATATCGAGAATCTGGTCCTGGGCGAACGCCCAGAACCGGTTCTCGGCCCGCGCGACGTGTTGTTGCGGATCAAGGCGGCCAGCCTCAACTACCGCGACCCGCTGGTGGTCGAGCGCGGCTATGGCCGCTACACGGGCGAGCTTCCTCTGATTCCCGTGGGCGATGCCGTGGGCGAGGTGATCGAGATCGGCGCGGCGGTGACCCGGGTCGCAGGCGGCGACCGAGTCTGTCCCTGCTTCAACCAATCCTGGCTCGACGGTCCCTACACAACCGAACACTGGTGGAATCAACTCGGCGGCCGGCTCGACGGCGTGATGCGCGAGCGCATGGCGGTCGACGAGCGCTTCGTCGTCAAGGTGCCGGACCATCTCACCGATCTGGAGGCCGCGACCCTGCCCTGCGCCGGGGTCACCGCCTGGTCGGCCCTGGTCGAGGCGGGCGGGATCGAAGCCGGCGACACCGTGCTGATCCAGGGCTCGGGCGGGGTTTCCCTCTACGCCCTGCTGATCGCCAAGGCTTTCGGCTGCCGCGTGATCGCGACCACCTCGAGCCCGGCCAAGGCCAAGCGGCTGGAGGCGCTGGGGGCCGATACGGTGATCGACTACACCGCCGATCCGGACTGGGGCCGGACGGCCTGGAACCTGACCGACGGGCGGGGCGCCGACGTCGTGGTCGAGGTCGGCGGCGCCGGCACGCTCGCGCAATCGCTGCGCGCCGTCGCGGGCGGCGGCACCGTGTCGCTGATCGGCAATCTTTCGGGCAATGCCGTCGAACTGAACCTGCCCTCGGTCTTCCTCAAGGCCGCAAAGATGGTCGGCATCGTGGTCGGCCACCGGGCCTCCTTCGAGGCCCTGGCCCGCTGTTTCGCGGTCAACCGCCTGCGCCCCGTCGTGGACGATAAGGTTTTTGCCTTCGGCGAGTTGCACGAGGCCCTGGCCCGCCAGCGCGACGGCGGCTTCTTCGGCAAGATCGTCATCCGCTTCGACGAGGCCGGATAGGCGGCCGTCAGCTCGCCTCGATCGTGTAGACCACCGTCTCCTCGGCCTGGCCGCGCAGGGTGACGGAGGCGAGCCGGCGCCAGGGATAATCCCCCGAGGCGGCGGCGCGCGCTTCCTCGGAAATGCACAGGAAACAGTCGATTTCCTTGCCCAGCGCCTCCAGACGTGCGGCCGTGTTCACCGAATCGCCGACGATGGTGTAGTTGAGCCGTTCCTCCGTGCCGATATCGCCGACCAGCACGGTGCCGGTATGGAGGCCGATCCGCGTGTGCAGTTCCGGCTCGCCCCGTGCCGCGCGGTCGCGGTTAAAATCTGCCGCCGCGGCGCGGATGGCGAGGGCCACGCGGATCGCCCGGTCGGCATGGTCGCCCTGTTGGACCGGCGCGTTCCAGAAGGCCATCAGCGCGTCGCCGATGAATTTGTCGACCGTCCCCTCCTCGCGCAGGACCGCGCCGACCAGAACACCGAAATATTCGTTGAGCATGGCCGCCAGGCGATCGGGCGCCATCCCGGTCGAGATTTTCGTGAAGCCGACGATATCGGTGAACAGGATCGTAACGACCCGATTCTCGGGTTCGACGGCGGCGCCCGCCTCTTCCAGTTGGATGAGGCGGCGGACGAGAGCCTTGGGGACATAGCGCGAGAACACGCGCAACCCGCGCAGCATGGCCGAGAAAGCGCGCTCCGCGCGGTCCAACTCCATGAAGCGGCTGCCCTGGCCGGCCGGGAGCGCGAGATCGAATTCCTGAATCGCATCGGCCGCCGAGGCCAGACGCAGGACCGGCGTCGTGATCATCCGCCCGACCCAGAGAGAGAAGGAGACCGCAAGAATCAACACCGCAAGGCCGATTGCGGCAATCAGGCCCGCACGGTCATAGGCCTCGCCCAAGATCATGTCGCGATGCACGGCCGAGACGACCAGCCACTCGCTATCCCCCAATCCCGGCAGGCGTGACAAGGTCACCAGGAAGGGCCCGCGCGGCGTTTCGATCTCCTCGGGCGGTTCATTGGTCTTGCGGATATGGGCGAGAATGGCGGCGGGCAGGGGATCGGCGAGATGCTCGGCCCGCGGCAACTCGGTCACAGTATCCTCGAACGCCCCCCCGGCCAGTTCGTGATGCGCCATGACGACACCGCGGTTGTCGATCATGAACAGATAGCTGTCTTCGGCACCGCGCCGCGCCGCAACGTCGTCCGTCAGGGTCCTGATATCGATATCGATGAACAAGGTGCCGAGGGACAGGCCGGACGCGTCTTCGAGGTGCAAGGTATAGGTCGTCACCAGACGCTGATCGACCGGCTCCATATACAGGCCCTCGTAGCCCTCGCTGTCAGGATCGGCGCGGCCAACGGCCATGATGACATAGGCCTCCGCGTCGAGATCGCCGTTCAACTGGAAGGCCACCTCGCCCTCTTCCTGAAACACCATCACGTTGGTTTTGTCCGGGCGCAGCAGCGTGGCATCCCGAACGCCCTCCAGGTTTTCCACCAGGGCGGTCAGCAACTGCACGGCCTGCGTATCGTCCTGGGTCAGTCCCGGCGCGAGAGCGGCCAGACTGGCCACGACGCGCGCCTCCGCCTCAATGAGGTCGAAATAGGCGCGCACCGTGCGGCTCGCGGTTTCCGCCCTGTAGGCCTGGAACTCCCGCTTCACGGCCAAGGCGTTCTCGATCGTCCCATAGACGCCAAGCCCGCCGACGCCGGCCACGATCACGATGACGAAGATCGCGACGCCAAGGGTCAGAAACAGGCGCAACCTGATCACGGGAAGCATCCTCCTGGCTCTTCACGCGGCCGGAATCATACCCCAAAAAGCTGCCGCGACCTATGTCTTCGAACGCCCCGCCTTGCCTGAACGCCTACCGGGGCGGTATAGCCCTGCTCCCCACTCGCGAAATTTCCGGTGCCTGGCCATGGACCGACATTCCCCCGCATCCTCCTCGTCCGATGCCTCGGCACAGCCGATTCGGCTCGACGGCCTTCTGCCGCTCTGCGCGGAGGCGATCGAGCCGGCCGAACGCCTGGCCGATGCGGCGCGCACCGCCGTGGCCGGCGTGGTCGAAGGCGAACGCGGCGCCGACCCCGCCAAGCTGGAAGAGCATCAATACGCCGCCCACGGCTATGCCTGGCTGGCGACCTATGTCGCCGCCTTGCGCGAAATGCTGGCGTGGGCCACGCGCCTGGAAGAGGCCGGCAAACTGGGCGAACTCGAAGCCCTGATGCTGCAGGCCGCCTTTGGCGAATATCTCGGCCAGATGGCCCAGGGCATTCCGATGAACCAGGGCGAGATCGTGCGCCCCGCCGATCTGGGCATCGGTGACGCGGCGCTCGTGTCCTTCCGCGATGCCCCGGCCGTGCGCCGGTTGAGCGCGGCCGGCAACACCAATGCCGTGCGCATGGCGATCGCCGGGCATATCGCCGACGGCGCCTTCGGCGAGGACGGGCTGGACGAGACCCTGTCGATGGTGCGCGACCAGTTCCGCCGCTTCGCCGAGGAAAAGGTCGTCCCCGCCGCCCAGGACTGGCACCTCAAGGACGTGCTCATCCCCATCGAAATCATCGACGAGATGGCTGAGCTCGGCGTCTTCGGCCTGACCATCCCGGAGGAATTCGGCGGCCTCGGCATGGGCAAGACCGCCATGTGCGTCGTGACCGAGGAGTTGAGCGCGGGCTATATCGGCGTCGGCTCCCTCGGTACAAGATCCGAGATCGCGGGCGAGTTGCTGGCCCTGTTCGGAACTGAAGAGCAGCGCGCGCGCTGGCTGCCCGGCATCGTCGACGGCTCGATCCTGCCGACCGCCGTCTTCACGGAACCCAACACGGGATCGGACCTGGGCAGCCTGCGCACCCGCGCCCTGCGCGACGGCGACAGCTACCGCGTGACCGGCAACAAGACCTGGATCACCCA
>Ga0115002_10000940_pt1 | contig 40918 bp, 19 predicted proteins | sample ArcticOcean_MG_C_8_FD_89576 | JGI IMG/M metagenome (GOLD analysis project Ga0115002, IMG submission 89576) | Marine microbial communities from western Arctic Ocean - ArcticOcean_MG_CB11_86 | ecosystem: Environmental > Aquatic > Marine > Oceanic | place: Arctic Ocean: Canada Basin | collected... | reverse complement strand
TTCGAGCTGCCGACATCGACGGCGACAATGACCTGGACCTGGTCATGTCGCTGGGCATGACGTTTACGGGAAATCCGTCGACAGAACAGGTCGTGTGGTATGAGAACGACGGCCAGCCGGCTCGGGGGGTCTGGAAGAAACACCTGATCGCGGACGGATATACCGGATCATTCGAAGCCTGCGCAGCCGACATGGACGGCGACAAAGACGTGGACGTGGTGGCCACCGCGTGGGGCAAAGACGGCAAGGTGGCTTGGTTCGAGAACACGGGCGAGCCCAGAAAGAACTGGAAGCAGCACACGCTCAAAACCGACTGGGCCATGGCCAACGCGGTCCAGATCGCGGATCTTGATGGCGACGGGCGGCCTGACATCGTCGCGGGAGCCGAAAGGGGAGCGAACGAAGTCCGCTGGTGGCGCAACGCCGGCCCTCGCCAGGCGCTCGAGATCGGGTCTCGGCGGCAGTTGTTTCTGGACGATCACATCATCGCGCGGACCGATGGACTGAAACGCACGATGCATCAGCCGGTCAAACGCGGGGCAGTGATCAAGCCTGATCAGAAGTGGGAGACGTCGCTGCAAACACGGTGCTCGCCGGCCTGGGACGCAGAGCGAAAGCGGTTCAAGCTCTGGTTGATCACGTCGACCAACATCCCGGGACTCGCCGGGACTTCGTATGCGGAAAGCAAGGACGGTGTCCATTGGACGAAGCCGGTTCTCAGGCAAACAAAGATCAACGGCTCACTGGAAAACAACTTCCTGTCCGTTGTTCCAGGCGACACCTGGCCAAAAAACGGCATCGAAAACGTGGTGCTTGACCCGGACGATCCTGATCCTGACCGACGATTCAAGGGGTTTTATGGGGTCCTGGGGCGCTGGCCGATGGTCAGCCCTGACGGTATCCGCTGGACGCTGCTGGAGACCCCGGTGCTGCCCTCGTCGGACGAGTCGAACCTGGGTTACGACCGCGCCAACAAGACGTTCATCGCGACGTTGAAGCGAGGCGGTCCATTTGGGCGATCGCATCGCATCTGGACGAGCCGCGACTTTACCGAGTGGACCGACACGGGCGTGCTGTTCCACGCCGATGAACAGGACCAGCAGCTTGCGAAAAAGAACATTGCAGCGCGGCTGTCGAACCCGAAGTTGCAGCAGCCTGTGAAGAACGTGCCCGCCGACTACAACGCGGACATCTATAACTTCGGCGTGTTTCGCTACGAGGGCCTCTATATTGGCATGCCCGCGGTCTATCACGCGACCGGCAAGCTGAAGGCCAACACCGATGGGTTTCACCTGATTCAACTTGCCTGCAGCCGCGATCTGAGAAAGTGGACGCGGCTTGGTGACCGCCGAGCGTTCATTGGTCCGTCAGCAGTCGGGCCGGGCGTTTTCGACCGAACTCAACTGCTCCCACCAAGTGCCCCGGTCGAGCGCGGCGATGAGCTGTGGTTTTATTACACCGGTATCAAGTACCGAGCGAGCCCTGAGAATGCGGACGAGAAAGCAGGCGCTGTCTGCCTGGCGGTTCTTCGCCGTGACGGGTTCATCTCGCTCGACGCAGGTGAAGCGGATGGCACGCTCATTACCCGGCCGTTCTTGCTGAGCGGTGAGAGGTTATTCGTGAACGTCAATGTCCGCGACGGTGGTCGGCTACTCGTCGAGGTGTTGGACAAAGCCGGGGAAGTCACGGCAACATCTCGTGTGATCAAAGGAGATCATCGCCGCGGCGAAGTGACCTGGGGGCGCGGGAAAAGCGCCGCTCTGAAAGGACAGCCGGTGAAGTTGCGATTCACGTTGCGAGAGACGGCATTGTACTCATTCTGGATTGACCAGTAGATCGCGGGACGCCGCTCCGGCAATGGGCGGAAAGTTGAGGCTTGGTTATCTTGCGTTCGCCCAGTGGAAAGACCACCTTCAACCTGTCGGAGGAGCAGTTTGGCTCCGGACGGTATTCTCTCGGCGCCTTGGGCTTCAGAGCAAAGGTGTCCATGTGCGGTGGACCGCCGTACAGGAAGATGTTGATCAGTGACTTCGCGGTGTTCATTCCGCCCGATCTCAGCTCTCAGTCTCCCCACCCCAGCCCCGGCGTTCAGCCCGCTGGGCGGCGTGCCCAGAAACCGAACCCCCGTCCCGTTTGAGTGAGAGTCCCTGGCTTATCCCGTGTTGGGTGCGAAGGGGAAATGTGGGACCGTTCTCCCGTTGGAACGCAGGTCAACTGGAAGTCGACATTCGTCACGGCTTCCTGCCGACTAGCGGATCCAGAAACCTGTAGAGCTCCTTTGTAGCGGGATCTCCTGGCCTTCCGAGATCGTTGTTCAAGCGGCTGTGGTTGGTATCGCGTTTGCCATATGCCCGGGTCGGAATGTCCGCCGCCTTCAGCACGCTCTCAAGACGCCGCGCCTGAGCCCGCGTGTCCGGGTTTCCGGAGAAATACAGGATGAGGAACGGCGGAATGCTTTTACCCTTTGTGACGTGTGTCACTGCCGAAAAATCGACGTGCTTCTCGGGGTCGTTTCCGAACTTCTGTCGATGGCCAAAGGTGAACATCTTGCCGCCGTAGACCGCCTGCCGGTGCTCGGCGGTCATGATGATCTTGGGAATGTCGTACGTGTCGCCGTCGACCGGGATGCAACCCTTGAGGACTTCGAAAGACACGCCTTCCTTCTTCAGGTACTTGTCGTCGATGCAGATCAACGCCGCCAACTGGGCACCGGCAGAGTGTCCGCCAACAATGATCTGTTTGGGATCCCCTCCATATTTCGCAATATTGCGGTGCACCCAGCCGAGCGATCTGGCAACGTCACCAACCAGTTCGTCCATTGTCACTTCCGGTAGTAGACGGTAGTTCGTCGACACAAGGATCAATCCTCGCTCGGTTAGCAGCTTCGGTTTGAGTGCAACATCGCCCTTGTCCCCCGTCTGCCATCCACCACCGTGAATCCAGAACACAACGGGCAGGCTGTTTCGAGCCTGTTTCTCTGGTGTGTAGATGTCGAGGACGTGCCGCGCGTGCCCGTTCTTCAGGTAGGGGACGTCAGCTGTCAGTTTCTGGGCAACGGCGATATCACAAAGAAACAGAAGCGTGAAAACGAGAAGGGCAACGGAATTCCGATTCATTGTGTGGATTCTCTCTGAACGAAGTGCGAAGTGATGGCCAACCAGGTGCGCTGGTCCACCGATTCTGAACGCCTCATTTTGCAACACTCTTGGACACGAGTCATCGTTTCCGAGCTGGTTGAATTGGCCTTCGAGACGACGCTGACGGTACGATCTTTGAAAACTCGGTAGAGAGAGTGCATGTGCCGTCTCGTGGGTGCGCAGGTTGGCCACTCTGCGACATTGGTAGCCGAACGGCGATGTCTACGCCGCTTGCTTGAGCCCAACGATTGGCAGATGCTTGCGGCCCGCTTCGAATCGCAGGTCGAGAGCAATCCGCACACCTGGATCACCCTTGAGCGGGGCAGGCGGTCCGGCACAAGGTGATCCACGTGGCCAGCGGGGCCGAGTCTCGTACCGAGGCTGCTCGTTGGCTGTAGCGCGATCGTAGTAGACTTCATCGGGAGTTCGTCCATCGAGCCCCATGTTTGGCCGGCGTTCATTGTACCAATTGACGAAGAGGAAGAGCTCTCGCCAGAATCCGTCAGGACAGAAGGGAACCAGCAGTCGTCGCGTGCACTCGTTTTTCAAGGTCAAGTTGAAACGCTCGTTGATGGCCAGAGCGCCGTGCTTGTCAACGGCACCGTAACGGTGACGGATTCCACGTCGCTTGCCCCAGTCCTTGAAGTCGTTAGCGGTGAACTGTCCGCCCTGGTCGGTGATCAGATGCTTGGGTTTGGCCTCGTGTTGGTGGATCGCAGAGTCTAGAAGTGAGGAGACCTCGGCTGAACTGGGCTGCGAATTGAAGACGGCAAACCCCAATGCCCGGCGTGAATGTTGGTCGACGACCACCGCCACCCGCCAGTAGAAGGGCCAGCGTTGTGGAAGGGCCAGCGGCATCCAGGCCGTCCAGAAGCCGGCCGATGTTGGGACCGTGGTCAGATCGACGTTCCAGACGTGGTTCGGGTGTTTGGATTTGACTGATCGTCCGCCAGCGGACTTGACTTCAACTGGTGCAGGCCTTGGCGGTTCACGCAGGATACGGGCAACGGTCGTTGACCCGAGATGCAGTCCATCGCGGGCGAGGACCTGGGCGATCTTGACCTTGCCCATCGACGGGCAGAGCACCCTGAGTCGCTGGACGAGGTAGCGGACGAAGTCCGGGAAACGATTGACCGGTTCGTTCATCTGGACCAGTGCATCGGGCCCCGCCTCGTCGAGGCGCTTCATCCATGAGGCGAGGGTAACCTGTGAGACGAGAAACACGCGAGCGGCCTGCCGAAGTGACCAGCCTCGAGCCGCACGCAGTTCCAAGATGGCCATCCGCTCGGTGGGCCGGAAATGCGGCCGATGTTGAGCTCGAATCCTGGCCATCCGGCTGTCCTTGATGCGGCATTCCTCCTGAAGCAAAGCGAGTTCCTGACGCAGCCGGTCGTTCTTGCCCTTCGACCGAATCCGTACGTTCACACTGTTCGCCGCCCAGCTGCGGGTCTGGACGGTTGCATACTGCGCCAGCGAGATGACGTACAGCACGGCGGAGCGCACGTGAGCCGTCCAGCCCTTCGGCAGAGGGATCTTGGGCGGTTTGCGGTCCGACATCGTGCACTCCAGGCTCTTCGTCGCAAAGCTGCGGAGAACACGATAACATCAACGCGAGACGAGAGTTACTCCACGGAAATCAACAGCAAAGAATCGGTGGACCAGCGCAGCACTTGAGTCTTAGACGCAGTCGATCCGCTCGAATGCAACAGAATCTCTACAAAGTCTCGTACGATTGACGAAGAGACCATTGGTCCGGAACCAAAAGTTCTCCCGTCGTTGCCGTCGGATGTGGTGGAGGCGGAGAGTGTCCTGGGCGGGGCCATGCGGGTCGCTCTCGAGTCCATTCCACACTGACTGAACGGTGTGCTGCCCGAGTGCGTCGGCATGTGTCGGAGTCGCAAAGGGAGTGACGGCTTGCATGACATCAAGCGGGCGTGTTGAACCGCGTGAGACTGTCGCTACAATACCCCTCGGTAGAAGATGTGGACGACGAAGGCGCCGGGCAGCAGTGGTTTCGTCGTCGGTCAACCGCAGGAGTTTTTGTGGCGGATGGAACCTCGAAGATCGGGATCCGGCGGAATCAGGCCACGTTGCGAATGATCTGTAAGTTCAATGGTGACAATATGTTACCGCGACACGGGTAGGGCAGCAGAAGGGCGGTGGGTGAATCCCTCCCTCTCCGCCTTCAACCCCAGCGTGGGCAGCTCGGAGAGCTACCCACGCTGGGCCTTGTTTTTGATGGTCCGAGTTGCGGCATCCGGCAGCGACCGTCTGTGGTGTCATGAAATACGCGTTGATCATCCCCGATGGAGCTGCTGACGAGCCTCAGTTGGACTCGGGTGGACAGACCCCACTCGAGGCCGCTGTGACTCCGGCGATGGATGAAATTGCCCGGATGGGAGTCGTTGGTCGAGCCGACCACGTGCCATTGTCTTTGCCCAGCGGCAGCGACGTGGGGATGTTGAGCCTGTTGGGATACGACCCGCTGGTGGATCATACCGGGCGGGCTCCGATCGAAGCCGTCGCCCAGAGTATCGAACTGGGTGAAGACGACTGGGCGTTCCGCTGCAACCTGGTGACGATTGCCGCAGGGTGCATGCGGAGTTATACGGCCGGTCACATCGACAACCGGGTGGCGGCCGAGTTGATGGACTGTCTGAGTCAGGACCTGGGCGACGATTCGCCGTGGGAGTACTACCCCGGTGTCAGCTACCGCAACCTGTTGGTGTATCGACCCGGGGGGGGTGACACCGAGGCCACATTTTCGAGTCGGACTGTGACCAGTCCGCCTCACGATCTGCTCGACTTGCGGATCGACGATCATCTGCCCTCTGGTCCGGGATCGGTGAGTCTTGTTGCGATGATGGATCGCAGCCGGGAGTTGCTGGCTGCTGTCGATCACGATTCACAGGCCACTGGGGTCTGGCTCTGGGGATTGGGTCAATGCCCGCAGCTCGAGCGGTTTGCTGAGCGTTATGGGAAATCCGCAGCGGTGGTGACCGCCGTGGATCTGGTACGTGGCCTCGGCAGGTTGTTGGGAATTCGAGTCATCGAGGTCGACGGTGCGACGGGGTACCTGGACACCGACTACACGGCCAAGGGGCAGGCGGCGATTGCTGCGTTGTCCGAGCACGACCTGGTGGTGGTCCATGTCGAGGCGACCGACGAGGCGTCACACGATGGGGACCTGGCGGGAAAGGTCGAGGCGATCGAGCGGATCGACGAGTGTATTGTTGCTCCGATTCACAAACACCTGGCCCAGGCTGGTGACTACCGGATTCTTGTTTCACCCGATCATTCCACTTTGCTTCGCACAAGGACTCACGCTCACGGACCTGTTCCGATCGCTGCTTGCGGGACAGGCTTGGAGAGGGACGTTCACGAGACCTACAACGAGGTGGCGGGCGAGGTGTCGTCGTTGGTCTTTCGCCGCGGTTGCGACCTGATGCCGTGGTTTTTTGGAGATTCCTGATCGTGTTTGCACTGATCGGAGCCAGAAAACTCAGGTGACGACGGGACGATCGCAGCCGGCGATCGCGTGGTCTGCGTTCTGACTGGACACCAACTCAAAGATCCCGACACCATCGTGGCGTATCGCTCGAGTTCGAATGACGCGGTTGACGAGTTGCTGGCCGGGCGTGGTGTCGAGTGGATTTCGGCTGCGAATTCACCGGAAAGGGTTCAAGGTGTCGATTCACTACAGTACTGAAATCCAACGGAACGTTTCGTAGGGTGCTCTGGCAAGTCGAGGTTGAGTCCGTCACCCTGAGCGAACTGACGGCGACGTGCAACTGAAGCGGCCGGGAGACTGGATGATGACATGCAACCGTCACACTCGGCTGCTCGCGATCGGAATGGTCGTGATCACGCTGTGGAGCTGCCCACTGACGGCGTCGGCCTGGTGGGATTCGGGTCATAGGCTGGTCGCGTTGATTGCCTGGAGCCGCATGGACCAGAAAACTCGAGCGGCCACTCTGAAACTGCTTGGACAGCATCCTCATGCCCGAAAGTACTTCACGCCACCCAAAGACCTGCGTGGCGAGACGCTGCGTCGGCAGTGGGTAATCTCTCAAGCCGCCGTCTGGAGCGACCTGGTACGGAAGACGGATTACGACCGGCCGACCTGGCATTACATCAACCGTCCGCTGTTTCTTTCGGATCGCAGCCGCCGTCTATTGGGTCCACGACTGCCGGTCAACCTGGCCACGGTTGTGCCCAGGGCGGCGACGCTGGAGACTGGCGAATTGAACGTGATCCAGGCCATTCGATTGTGCCGTCAGAAGCTGTCGGCAGCGGGTACAAGTGACACCGATCGGGCACTCTGCGTGACTTGGCTGTGTCACATGGTTGGCGATGTACACCAGCCGTGTCATTCGACTGCGACGTTTACGGAGTCACGGTTTCCAAGCGGCGATCGAGGCGGCAATGATGTGCCAGTGCAGGGCACGACCAAGCCGATCAATCTGCACATGTACTGGGACAGTCAGTTCGGCGGCGGTCGGACGTTGAGTCCGGACCTGATGCGACGTGCGGCGACCCTGTTGGCTGATCCGAAACTGGCGGCTGCCGGCCGCCAGGCCCAAGGTCAGTTGCAGGCGGAGGTGTGGGTTGGCGAGAGTCACCGGTTGGCTCGCGAGATGGTCTACTCGCCAGCGATTCTCGAGGCGATTCGGCTCGGCGAGGCGGATGCCGGGAAGCCGATTCCGCCGGTCGGGCTCTCGAAGAACTATGCTCGGATGGCTCGCGAGGTGTCGCGCCGCCGAGTGGTCGAAGCGGGGTTTCGGTTGGCTCGGGTGTTGCGCGACGCGTTGCAGTAGTCGAGGTCAGCGCTGCCGGGATGGCAGGGTTTGGATCTGCCTGGCGACCAGCCGACACATGCTCGGCAGCAGCACGATGCCGGTGTAGTGATTGGTCGGCATCTTGACATGGTGGTTGTCTGGCAGGCAGGCCGCTTGGGCCAGTGCCAGGGCGCTGGACATCGGCACCACGGTGTCGTTGATTCCCGAGAAGAGCCAGGTGCGTTTGGGGTCGAGTCGATGAGCGACGCGGGTCGGTTCGATGCCCCGGAGCAGTTGTTTCAGACGGTCGCCGGTGATACCGGCCGCCGCCAGTTTTTCTCGAACCTTGGCCGTATCGCGTTTTCCATTGGCGATCATCTCGTAGAGGTTGCCTCCGGCGAGCATCACGAACAGGCTGTCGTAGCCGGCATCGAGGCTACCGGCTGTGGCGACGACAAATCCGCCGAGGCTGGTGCCCTGGAGTGCGACGTGCGAGTGGTCGACCAGCGGGAGTGCCACAACGGCATCTCGGGCTCGACGGACATCGGCGATCGCCTGCCGCATGGTGACGAAGATGCGATCGGCGGGCAGTCGACCGCCGGGACCGCTGCGATGACCGTAGCCGGGCAACTGCACCAGGAACGCGTGCAGGCCTTCCTTGCGAAGAGTCGCCGCGAACAGCCGACCGACGACCATGCCTCGACCCGATTCGTGAACCACCACAACGGCTCGAGCTCGTTTTGGCTTCCCCTTGTCCATGCCCGCCACGTACCACTCGATCGCCACCTCGTCGTTGACCGCATCGCCCGTGTCGATCGGTGACTGGTATCTCAGCAACACATCCCCTCGCCCCGTCTCGGCCGTCTGGCAGCGGACCTGGAATGGGTTCGGCTTCCAGGTCAACCCATCGAGGCATTCCTGGGCGTCGGCCGAGGGTTCTGTGGCGGGTTTCAGCGAATCGTTGGCTTCGAAGACTCGACGGCTCTCCGGGCCCAGGAACTCGAGACGGGGAGTCCTTTCCTGAGCCACTGCGTTGGGCAGGCTGGAGACGGCCAGTACGAGAACGGCCCAACAGGGTGAACTGGTCCCGGGGATGCGTGTGTGTGTCATGGATGTCAGATTACGCGTCGGGCAATCCGATTCCAAGTTCCAGCAGGATGGTCGCTCACTTCAGTGGCAAACCTGGCCGGGCGGTCGTAGGATGCTCGAAACCGGCACATTCAGCCGGGATTCCCGGTAGAGCATGAGACCGATTGATGAGCACATCAGGCAGACCCGTCGGTGAAGTGGATCACGAGTTCTACCGTCGTGAGATCGAGTCGTTTTTGCCAGATCGGATTTACGATGCCCACACGCATCTCTGGTGCCACGACTGTGTCGATTGGACGGTGCCCGGAGCGGCTCGAGACGTGGGGCTGTCCGAATACAATCGGCTGATGGAGGATCTTCACGGCCAGCGGCCGACCAACGCGATGTTCATCCCGTTCACCACGTCGTTGGAACCCGCGAGTCGGCAGACGGCCAATGCTTGGGTGGCCGAGCACGTTGCCGTTGACAAGGCGAATCGCGGGATCTTTTTCATTCATCCCGAGGACGATCCGGAGTGGGTACGGCAGGAGGTGGGGCGTCTGGGTCTGAGTGGTTTGAAGTGCTACCACACGATGTCGGGTGTCGAACCGACATGGGATGCCGACATCGAGTCGTTTCTGCCGGAACCGCTGGTCGCGGTGGCGGACGAGGAGGGTTGGGTGATCACCTTGCACATGGTCAAGTCGCGAGCGGTGGCCGAGGCGGCCAATATCGCCTGCATCCGCAGGTACTGTGAGACGTATCCGAACATGCGGCTGATCCTGGCTCATTCGGCTCGCGGCTTCCAACCCTCTCACAACCTCGAGGGACTGCCTCAACTCACCGGCCTCGACAACCTGTACTTTGACACCAGTGCCAACTGCGAACCGATCGCTCACCAGGCGATCATCCGCATCATCGGCCACGACAAGTTGATGTACGGCACCGATTTGCCGGTCAGCCATTTCCGAGGCCGATCACTCTCGGCTGCCGATTCGTTCATCTGGCTCTATGAAGAGACCCCGGTGTGGGGCGAGAAGCACATGAAGGTTGATCCGGTGGTTGTCGGATTGGAGCACATCCGTTCGCTGAAGTGGGCCTGCTGGTCCGAACGACTCAGTGACAGCCAGGTCGAGGACATTTTTTATAACAATGCCGTACGAATGCTGGGTGTGTGAACCCGGCTGTGACCGGCGACAAGTGGAAATGAGACGCGGATTCATGCCAATGTTTAGAAACGTTCTGCTGCTTGTGGGCTTGGTCGCGGCCATGCTTCCTTCCATGAGCCTCATGGCCGCCGACGATCTCGATCTCGGCGACGTGAGCGAGACTCAGGTGATGGTGCCGATGCGAGACGGCAAACGACTCTCAGGGTATCTCTATCTTCCGCCCGGCAAGGGGCCATGGCCGGGTGTGTTCGAGCAGCGATATGCGAGTTTGAAGGGGCGTGGCACTCGGCAGATGGCTGCCCGTTTGGCCGCTGAAGGTTACGGCGTGTTGCATGTCAATTTCCGTGGGGCACAGGAATCCGAGGGGACGTGGGTGGGGTACCGGGCCCTGGCCTGGGGCAAGTTGCAGGATGGGTACGACACCTGCGGTTGGCTGGCCAGCCGCGACTGGTGCACGGGCAGGATCGGCACCTTCGGCAGTTCCCAGGGCGGGTTTGCTCAGAACTTCCTCGCCGTCACCCGGCCACCTCAGCTGGTTTGCCAGTACATGGTCGACACGGGTTTGAGTCTGTACCAGGAGGGGTACCGGATCGGGGGAACCACTCGTCCTGAGCGGTTCAAGGGGATGGACGCCAACTGTCGAGTGCCGGCTCACAACCGGGCCCAATTGGCCGACTGGTTCGTTCATCCCGAGTACGACGAGTACTGGGAGGCCGAGGATTGCAGCCGGCACTTTGATCGGATGAACGTGCCGTGTTTTACGATCGGCAGTTGGTACGACTTCATGAACCAGGGATCGATCGCCAGTTTCATTGGACGGCAGCACAGGGGCGGATCGGCTTCGGTCGGGCGTCAGCAATTGCTGATCGGGCCGTGGTTGCATGGGCGACGGAACAAGGGGAACCGGGTTGGTGAACTGGTTTACCCCGAGAACGCCGTGTTCGACGTGCATCGGTCGATGGTCGGCTGGTTTGATCACCACCTGAAGGGTCAGCCGCTGGCGAAGTCGGCGTCTGCGACGGTGCGGTACTACGTGATGGGTGCGGTCGGAGAAGCCGGTGCTCCGGGCAATCGTTGGCGCGATGCCACGGACTTTCCGCCGGCGGTCAAGACGACGTCGTATTACCTGCAGCATGATGGAGGTCTGGATCTTGAAGAGCCTCAAGTTACGGATGGGATGGGCATTGAGACCAGCTACACCAGTGATCCCCGGCAGCCTGCGTCGATTCCCCGCGGAGGATTCCCCGGAGCCCGGGATGGCAGGAGCTTCGAGAAACAAGACAACGTGCTCGAGTTCACCTCGAGCAAACTCGAGCAACCGGTCGAATGGACCGGCCCGGTCATTGCCGAACTGCAGGTCTCATCCACTGCACCCGACACCGACGTAATAGTTCGCATCAGCGACGTGTATCCTGACGGCCGGTCGATTCTGCTGATCGGTTACCCATTGCGGTTGCGCTACCGAGAGGGATTCCGCAAGCAGGTGCTAATGAAACCCGATGAGATCTACCCGGTTCGGTTACGAGTCGGTTGGCTGAGCCAGGTGTTCAACAGGGGGCATCGCATTCGGGTCACGATCGCCAGCACGGGGTCGCCGTTCTATGAACCGAATCCTCAGACGGGAAAACCGTCAACGATCGAGTCCCCGTCGGAGGTCCGCAAGGCGATCAACACGATTCACCACAATGCCTACCATTCGTCCAGAATCCTCGCCCCTGTTCTATTACGGAGATGACTGATGCTGACTCGGCGTGACTTTGTGCAGGGTTCTGTTGCAACTGCTGCTGCTGCTGCGGTGTCGCTTGATGCCAGAGAGGCTCGGGCGGCCGCGAAGCCGGTTCGCAAGACGATGGCGGTCGTTTCGACCGAATGGCGGTTTCATTCGCACTCGCAGCACATGGGTGACCGATTCTTGCATGGATATCCGACCGATGGGGTCTGGAATCAGCCTCGGCTGGATGTCGTGTCGTTGTATGCCGACCAGGTGCCCAAGAATGATCTCAGTCGGCCACGCGAAAAGGAGTTCGGTTTCAAGATCTTTCCGAGCGTTGCCGAGACGTTGCGTCGTGGTGGGAAGAGTCTGGCTGTTGATGCGGTGTTGTTGATCGGAGAACACGGCGACTATCCGAGAAACGAGTACGGCCAGAAGAAGTATCCACGCTACGAGCTGTTCAAGAAGATCACCGACGTGTTTCGCGAGGACGGTCGCAGTGTGCCGGTGTTCAACGACAAGCACCTGTCGTGGAAGTGGGAATGGGCCAAGGAGATGGTCGACATTTCGCGTGAACTCGATTTTCCGTTTATGGCCGGTTCGAGTTTGCCGGTGACCTGGCGGATGCCGTCGGTGGAGATGCCGCGGGGTGAGCGGATCAACGAGTTGATGGGGGTGGCCTTCGGAGGAGTCGACAGTTACGACTTCCATGCGTTGGAGACGATGCAGTGCATGGCCGAGCGTCGTGATGGCGGCGAGACGGGCGTGGCATGGGTCGAGGGGCTACGTGGTGATGCGTTCTGGAAGGCGATGGACCGGGGATCGTTTGAAGCGGGAGGATGGAGTCCCGAGTTGTTCGAAGCCTGCCTGACGCGAAGTCAGACTCTTGCACAACCGCGTCCCACGTTCACTCACTGGCACCCGACGCCGGCTGAGATCCGCAAGATGATCAAGGAGCCGGTGGCCTACCGTTACGAGTATCGTGACGGCACGCGTGCCACGATGTTGTTGCTCAATGGGCTGGTGTCCGATTTCACTTTTGCCGCCGATCTCAGGGGGAAGAAGAAACTACTCTCGACACTGTTTCATCTGCCTCCGGGTCCCAACGTGCAGTATTCGGCCGAGTTGATGGGTCGTGCCGAGGACATGTTTGTGAGCGGCAAGGCGGGGTACCCGGTCGAGCGAACTCTGCTGGTGTCAGGTGTGCTGGCGGCATCGATCGAGTCGATGGTCAAGCAGAAGATGCTCGAGACACCTCACCTGGACGTCCACTACAAGTCGACTCGAAATTCCACATTTGCGAGCAGTTGATTTTAGCTGGCTGAGAATTCGGAGCCTGCATCGCGTCAGGACCTGACGCTTTGGTCGGCGATCGAGGTTGCTTGGTATTCGAGTCAGGCGATCGCCTGAGCTACCTGGACCGGGTTCGGCGACGTCGTGATTTGCCCTTGGACTTGGGTTCGTCTTCTTCTTCGTCGAACCCGACCGGCCCGCCGTTCATTTCGGCGAGGAACCTCGACAGCTTGCTCTTTCGTCGCTTGCCCCACTTGGTGCGATGCTTGGCCCATGAGAGCGTGAGGAAGTCCATGGCCCGGGTCACTCCGACGTAGGCCAGCCGTCGTTCTTCGCAGATCGACTTGTCTCCGTCCTGGATCGAGCGTTCGTGCGGCAGCAGTCCTTCTTCCATGCCGACCAGGAAGACGACGGGGAACTCGAGTCCCTTGGCGCTGTGGAGGGTGATCAGTGCGACGGCGTTTTTCTTGAGCTGTTCGTCCTTGTCCTGTTCATCCTCGTTGTTGGTCAATGCGATCTCTTCGAGGAATCCGTCGAGCGTGGGTTCGTCGTTGCCTCGTTCGTACTGTGCGGTGGCATTAACGAGTTCTTCGACCGAACTCCACCGAGAGATTCGTTCGAGCGGCGTCTTGTACTGCCGTTCGATTTCGCCCTTGTAGTTGATATCGGCGATCAGTCGTTCGAGTTGTTCGCTGAGCCGTCCGTGGTTCATCGGTTCTTGGTAGCCGTCGATCATCTTCCGGAACCGCTCAATGTTCTCGGCACCACGTTGTGGGACATCTCCATCTACTGTGGCCTCGGGCAGAACATGCCACAGGCTCTGGCCTTTTTCGACGGCCCGTTTGAGCAGTTTCGACACCGTGCTGTCGCCGATGCCTCGAGCCGGGCGGTTGATGATTCTCAACAACGACAACTCGTCATCCGGGTTGGCGATGATCTTGAGATAGCTGATCAGGTCTCGGACTTCTCGACGATCAAAGAACGACTGTCCGCCGATCAGCACATACGGCACCTTGTTGGCTCGGAGTTCCTGCTCAAAGAGCCGGGGCTGTTCGTTGGTTCGGAACAGGATGGCGACATCCTTGTAGCGGAACCGATTGCTGTCGGCGGCCGCACGGATTTCACGAGCGATGTAGGTCGCCTCGTCGACCTCGTCGTCGATCTCGAGAAACCGCGGCGGCTTGCCGGGTGCTCGGGCCGGTTTGAGCGTTTTTTCGCGTCGCTGTGTGTTGTGAACAATCAGGCGGTTGGCCAGTTCGAGGATTTCTGGTCGGCAGCGGTAGTTCTCTTCCAACAGCACGACGGTCGCATCGGGGAACTCTCGGTCGAACTCGAGAATGTTTTCCATCCGTGCCCCTCGCCAGCCGTAGATCGACTGGTCGTCGTCCCCGACGACGCAGAGGTTGTGGTGTTTGGCGACCAGTGCCGAGATGATCTTGTACTGAGTGGCGTTGGTATCCTGGTACTCGTCGACCATCACGTAATCGAACCGTTGCTGGTGCCGTGCGAGCACATCGGGGTGATCGCGGAACAGTTCTTCGGTGCACAGCAGCAGGTCATCGAAGTCGACGGCGTTGGCGGCCTTGAGTGCGAGTTCGTATCTCTTGTAGGCGAGTGCGGCGAGGGTGTCTTTTTCGTCAAAGACTGTGTCTCCGGCTGCCTCGGCCCGCAGTCCGTCTCGCTTCCAATCACTGATTCGCCACAGCAAGTCGCCGGGTCGGAGTGTCGTGGTGGCGCAGTGGATGTCGCGGAGTGCCTTGCGGGCGGCGCCTTCCTGGTCGGACCGGTCGTAGATCGTGAATCGTTTTCGGTACCCGAGCGTTTCTATGTCCTGTCTGAGAATGCGGACGCAGAGCGAGTGGAATGTGGAGATAAACGGTTGCAGGGGCTTGTTGTCGGGTCCCTTGGGAGGTGGAGTGTTGAGGACTCGGCCGAGCAGTTCCTCGGTCCGTTGTTTCATCTCGCGAGCCGCCTTGTTGGTGAAGGTGACGGCAAGAATCTTGTCGGGGCGAACGCCGTTGCGGATCAGGTGAGTGATTCGGAAGGTGATGACTCGCGTCTTGCCGCTACCGGCACCGGCCAGGACCAGCACCGGGCCGCGGGTGGCGTGTACCGCCTGGATTTGCGAAGCGTTCAGTCCGTGAGCCATGCCGGGTCCGTGGCGAGTTAAGAATGCGACAGCCTAGCGGCTGCAAGACGTACCGTGAAGGCGGCCGCCCGCGGATTTGCAACACGACGATCGAGACGGCATAGTCGGGGTGGGATTGCGGCTTGTTGACAAGCTAGCACAAGCACAAGGCAACACGAGGATCTCAAGATGCACGGGTTTCGGTTTCGTGGTTGGGTTGTTTCGATGCTGCTGGTGACCGGTGCGATGTTGTGGCTATCGGGCCCGGCCGTCGCTCAGAAATTCGTCCCCAATTACGACGAATCCAAGATCCCTCGATACGACCTGCCCGATCCCTTGACGATGCGTTCGGGCAAGGCGGTCGTGTCGGCCCGCAAGTGGACGAAGTCTCGACGTCCGGAGATTTTGAAACTGTTCAGGGAACAGGTTTACGGCAAGTCGCCGGGTCGTCCGAAGTCGATGGTGTTTCGCACGATCGAAACATCTCGAGACGCCCTGGGTGGCAAGGCGATTCGCAAGCAGGTTCGAGTTCTTTTTGACGGCACCGAGTCGGGGCCGGGGATGGATCTGCTGGTTTATCTGCCTTCGCAGGCGACGTCGGCCGTGCCGGTGTTCCTGGGTCTGAACTTCAATGGCAACCATTCGATCCATGCGGACAAGTCGATCGTGCTGGCTCGGTCGTGGCACCGCGACAATCCTCGCGACGGGTACGTGAACAACCGGGCGACGGAGAAGTCGCGAGGCCTTTCGGCCAGTCGCTGGGCGGTCGATCGGTGCTTGGAGAGCGGGTTCGGCGTGGCAACGATCTATTGCGGGGACATTGATCCGGACTACCACGACGAGTTCCAGAACGGAGTGCATCCGCTGTCTTACAAGAAGGGACAGACGGCTCCGAGGGCCGATCAATGGGGTACGATCGCTGCGTGGGCGTGGGGTCTGAGTCGGGCGGCGGACTATTTCGAAACGGACTCGCAGGTGGACCACAAGCGGGTTGTGCTGTTGGGTCACAGCCGATTGGGCAAGACGTCGTTGTGGGCCGGGGCACGGGATCAGAGGTTTGCGATTGTGATCTCGAACAACTCGGGCTGCGGCGGAGCGGCGTTGTCGCGACGGGGGATTGGCGAAACGGTCTGGAGGATCAACAACTCGTTTCCCCATTGGTTTTGTGGCAACTTCAAGAAATACGACAACCGGGAGAACCGGTTGCCGGTCGACCAGCACATGTTGGTGGCGTTGATTGCTCCGCGACCGGTCTACATTGCCAGTGCCACGGGCGACCGTTGGGCGGATCCGCGAGGCGAGTTCCTGTCGGCGGTGCATGCCGACCCGGTTTACCGTTTACTGAGGACCGAGGGTTTGGGGACTCGGCAGATGCCCAAGGCTGACTCGCCGATTCATGGGCAAATCGGATACCACTTGCGAACGGGCAAGCACGACGTAACCGATTACGACTGGCGGCAGTACATCGCTTTTGCGACCAAGCACCTAGGGCGGTAGCCGGCCGGTTGGAAGACCGGGTTGGTGGGTCAGGCAGACAGCCTGACTACAGTTCGCATGCCAGCCGTTGGGCCGTATTGGTATGACGGCGGGCGTCTGGCTGGGGCCTACTTGGGGAAGGCGTGGCCGGTATCGATTGTGGCGAGTGCCTGCTTGAGCAGCCGGATGTCGCTGGCGGCCGAGGCGGGGGCACGGGTGACCGGAGTCTTTTCGTTCACGTCAACGGCGACGTGGAACAGCCGACCGTTGTTGTAGAGCTTCCAGTTCTGCGTGCGGACAAAGAACCGCTTGGCGCCTCGTTCGGCATACGCCCATCGACGCGGCTCCTTCAGCAATCCGCTGCCATCCAGCAACCCGGCGAAGCTGTGGCCGTCGATCCGGGTCTTCTCTGGAGCAGGTTGATGTCCACCGGCTATCTCCCTCAGCGTCGGCAGAAAGTCGCTCATGTCGACCAGCTGATCGGTCGTGGTGCCGGGCTTGATCCGACCGGGCCAGCTGGCCAGCAGGGGGACGTGGGTGCCGTCGTCGCTGAGGTTACCCTTGCCGCCGGGGACCAGCTTGCCTCCGAAGCGGCTCGAGACCGGACGGCGGAGGAACCGGCCGTCGCGGGCCTGGTGTAGGGACCTCATGGGCGTGCCGTTGTCGGTCGTGAACAGCACTAGCGTGTTCTTCTCGAGACCCAGCCTGCGGATTGCCGTGGTGATGTGTCCGACGTGGACGTCCATCTGAGCCATCATCTCGGCGTAGGTGTCGTAGTGGTCCTTGCCGGTGGCGTAGGGTACGGGTGATTCGAGGTCGTCGGTGACGTCGTGGCAGAGAGCCATCGAGAAGAAGGCAAAGAAGGGTTTGTCGGTGTTCGCCGCCATGAAATCGGCCAGGAAGCGGGTGTAGACGGTGGGGCCGTATTGCTTGACTGCGTCGGTGCGGACCCTGGTGTTCTGGAAGACCAGGGGCTGATGATAGCGTGGCCCCTCGTGCCAGCCGAAGACGCAGTATTCGTCGAACCCCATCCGGTGTGGCTGGTGCAGGTCTTTGCTCAGCAGGGCCAATTGCCACTTGCCGGCGATGGCGGTCCGGTAGCCGGCCGAGCGGAGTGCGTGGGCGAGAGTGAAGGATTCGTCGATCTTCGGATAGCTGCCCCATTTCGGGTTGCCTTGATGCCGGGGGTAGCGGCCGCTGAGCAGGCAGGTCCGAGTGGGGTGGCAGACGGGCATCGCGTAGCAGTGAGTGAACTTCAGGCCCGTGGCTGCCAGTCGATCGATGTGCGGTGTCTTGTAGCTCTGTCCGTGATAACACCCCAGGGTCTCGCACCCCACATCATCAGCCATGATCAGCACGATGTTGGGGCGAGTCCCGGCGGCGGACGTCGACACCGGGTCGAAGGCCACCAGGGCCGAACACAACAAGATGGCTAGCGTGCAGGATCGCATCATTGCAGTGGTACTCCGGCTAATTGTCCTTGACGGCCTGCAGGAAGTGCCACAGTGCGTCGAACTGTTTTCTGGCGTTGCCGTCAAGCACGTTGCCGACGGAGGTTGTCTTGCGATCGGGTGAGAAGCGGGGCATCTTCGAGTGCGGGTCGAGCCGCAGGGGATCAAACATCCAGTCGAGATAGAAGCCGTAACGCAGGCGATCACGGACCCGGGAGAAGTTGACTCCCCTGTTGTCGAAGGGGGCCATCGCCGGTTTGCTGCCGACACCGTGGCACTGCAGGCAGTTGAATCCTCCCTGCTTGAGCGTGAGCTTGGCTCCGATCTCGGCCAGCGCCAGCTCGGGCATGGGACCGGGTTCGCTGGAGGTCGAGACCCCGTGTTCGGCGGCCAGGCCGCGTGCCAGTCGATCTCCCCACTCGCCGAAGCCCGGCATGCGGGCCTTCAGCCAGGGTCGTGACCGGTGTTCCAGTCGACCACCGAGCAACCGTGCCGTCCAGCGGGTCTGCAACTTCTCGCCCGCCCAGGTCAGGTTGGGCAACACGCCGGGCAGCATCCCCAACTCACTCTCCTCGGCAATGATTTCGCGACGCGGGCTGATCGCCGTGTCGCGGTCGTGACAGGCCGTGCACCGTAACGTCTGCATGGCGCCGGCGACGAATTCCAGGGGCGAGCGGCCCGGCGAACGGTCGGGGCCCGAGGCCAGGAAGGCCGACAGGTCGGCTCGTTGTTGCCTGGAGAACCCATAGACGGGAACCCGTCGCTTGCCTGCGGCCTGGGGCGGAATCTCGGCCAGGCAGCCTGCGGATGTCTGTTTGCCGAAGGTGAGCCGGACGGAGTCGAGAGGCTTCAGTTTGTCGGATCCGGCCAACTGTGACCCGTGGCACGAGAGGCAGCCACGTGAGACGAACTGTTGCTTACCCAGCCCGGCGTTGCCCCGGGGCAGTAGGCGTTGTTTCAGTCGTCCCTTTGAGCGTGCGTGGATCAACGCGACGAGGTCTCTTGCCTCGATCTCAGTCAGCTTGAAGTCGGGCATCCGTGATTCTGGGTGGAACTGGTGCGGTTTGGCCAGGAATCGCCCCAGCGCAGCAGGAGAGTACTTCGTGGCGGCCAGGTGCAGCGACGTGCGGTTCCATTCGTCGGCCTGGGAAGCCGGGCCGAAGGTGTGGCACGCGATGCACCCCAACTGTTCCCAATGCCGTTCGCCAGCAGCGACATCACCCGTCGGCGCTACCGCCGCTGGGATCTCCAGTTGCGTCAGGTAGGCCAGCACGTCCCGCAGCGTCTGGATCTCGGTTGCCGACGTGCCGAACATTGCGGGCATGCGGGTGTGATTTCGCATGGCCCTGGGTTTGGCCATCCAGTGAGCCATCCAGTTGTGATTGAATCGCGTGGTGGCGGTGTCGAGCGAGATGGCCGGCAGGGTTGGAAGAGTGCTGCCTTGTGCTGAGTGGCAATGGGCACAGCGATGAGCTTCGAACAGCGCGCGGCCTCGGCGAACGGCGGACCACGGAGCCAACTCGGGATGCCGGACGCTGTGCCACAGCACACGCGACGGGACCAACTCGCGAGCAAATCGAGGACTCTGCCAATGCAGCCTCAATTGTGCCAATCCACGGCTGGGTGATCGGTACTCGAGATGCAGCTGGTTGAGCCCCGCGTTGAGTGCGACGGCGACTGATCGGCCGCGGGTGCCCGTGCGTTGCCCGAGGACGACATCGCCATTGATGGAAAGCGTGACGTCGCCGGAGCCTTCGGCCGAGAAGGTGTAGGTGTCGGTCAGCTCGATATCGAGCAGTCCGTCGAGCGAGGCGGTGAACGCGCCGGGAGTGAGCCGGGGCGAGACACTGTCGCCGGGCTCGACGGCCAGTGCGGCCAACCGCGAGACACGGGCGTCGTGGTGCGGGCCTGCACTCGCGGCCAGGACCAGTCCGGCCTCGAGATCCTTGCGAGGCGGACCGGTCCGCATGCGGGGGACCGGAGCTCCGGCGGGGTCGAAGCCGAGCGAGGTGAGGTGAGTGGGACCGTTGACGACGTTGATCGTGTGCTCGATCTGACCGCTGACCGGCGTACCCTGGGCGGTGGCGATGTTGTAGTCGACCCGCATCTGCATGCAGGGCTTCATGTCGGCAAAGCCCAAGAGTACCGCTCGACCATCGCGAGAGAGCTGCACGCCGGTGACTTCGACCCGGTCACGACCCTGCGTCCCGTCACTGACCTTGTAGTCGCGCGACCCGTACGAGGCGGCCCGGCGGTAGTTCCATCTCTGGATGCTGTATCGGCCGGCGTCGGTGGCCTGTTTCTTGTCGAGTGGCCTGGGGAAGCGGATCACGAGTCCGGTGGGCACCGCAGAGAGACCTTCGGCGAGGTCCAGCGGTTTGCCGGTGGCGCGGATTCGGTACAACCCGCCTGGACGGGTCTTGTTGCTCGACCATCCGAACAGCCCGCAGATGTACAACTGGCCATCATCCGGATGAAAACGGCCGCGGTGGATACCGGTGGGCAACTCGGGCAGCGGCAGCCTGGTGATGCCGCCCTGGTGAATCTCACCGACTTGCTCGTGGACGACCCGCCAGATGCGGCCGGTGCCGTACGAGAGGCTCAGCAGTGAGCCGCGGGGCAACGCCCAGTTGTCGCTGTCGACCCAGACCGGGGCACTTGGGCTGCGGTCCGTCTGCTTGTGGATCCAGCACAACGGCGGGTCGTAGCTGGTGTCCTTCTTGTTCGGCACGTACGACATCATGTTGCCGTAGAACCCGCCGGGCCGGATCCAGTTGATCCGGTTCATCGGCGTCCAGTGACCTTCCTGGTCGGTCGATACGAAGCTGCCGTCGTCGTTGAGCGCCAGGCCATTGGGGGCGCGGAACCCGTTGGCCATGATCTGGCTGGCCGAGCCGTCGGCCGAAACGCGGATGACCGAACCGTGTTGCGGTATCACCGCCGGCAAAGCGTGCCGGGCTCCCTTCATGTAGTAGAAGTTGCCCCGTTTGTCGGTCTGCAGGTCCATGGCGAACTCGTGGAAGTGCTCGGTGACCTGCGCGTCGTTGTTGAAGTTCTCGTAGAAGTCGGTCTCACCGTCGTCGTTCAGGTCGACCAAATGAGTGATCTGGTCGCGGCCGAGCACATAGACCCGGTCGTCGACAATCTTCAGACCCAGCGGCTGAAACAGCCCGGCGGCGATCCGCTTCCAGGTCAAATGGCCGTCGGATTTCTCGGAGTCGAGTGCCTTGCCGAGTCCCGAGACGACCCAGACGTCTCCCTGCCAGGTACAGACGGCCGCTCGCGAGGCATCGCTGAAGTAGTCGAAGCCCCCGAGTCTCATCCAACTCCTCCACGGGTTGCTCGTCGGCAGAGTGATTTCATCGATGGCCAAGTGGCCGTTCGGGTCACCCGGCTTCACCTTCGTGGTGACCGGGCGCTTCCACTGGGTGGTGCCGCCGGCTCGCAGGTCGCCCCAACCGGGAGTTGGTGGCGTGTTCCAGAGTGTTGCGGCTGTGGCGACGACGTGCTGGCCGGGAGAACGCCATGCCAGCACCGAGATCAGCTGGGGAGTGCTGGAGGCGGCGATTTGCAGTCTCAGGGCCTTGCCGAAGCGCAGCCAGCTTGTGTTGCCGGGGCCATTGACTATGGCAGCGACGACCGCATGGGACTTCCAGTCGACGGTGGTCGGTGGCTTGGTCGCTCCACGCGGCCCGATGCGGACCTGGGTCTTTCCGTTGAACTGCAGGGCCAGTCCCTTGTGCCCGGCGACGAGCCGGCCACCGCGGTTTGTGCCGGCATACCCGCCGCCGATCACGTTGCCCAAGGGGCCGGGCACCTGTCCGCTCTTCGAGTCCTTCTCGTCAAAACTCCAGCGTGCAACTCGACCGGCCTGGACCTCTTCATCACGCGACAGCTTGAGGATCTCGGCGTCCGGGAGCGTGCGATGGAAGAACTGAATCTCGTCGAGAGCTCCTTTCAGGGGAGTCATGAAGTTCGTAGCGGTGTAACCGAGCCGGATTATGTGGTTCCTGTCGTCGGACGACTTCAAGGGCTTGGCACCGTCGGGTTTGCCGTCGAGGTAGAGCTGGGTGCGGCCGGTTTTGTGCAGATAGGTGACCGAGACGTGGTGCCACTTGCCGTCGTTGACCGTCCGTTGTCCGGTGACCGCACCGACCCAACCGACATCAAAGCCCAGTCGGCCTTCCCTGACAAAAAACGTCTTGCCCTTGGCGACCCAGTTACCGTTGAGTGCCGCCTTGCTGAAGATCGTTCCCTGGGGAGAGCGGGTGCGGATCCAGGCTGAGATCGTGAAGTCGCGTGACAACTGAAGTTGCCCCTGTGTCGGGGCACCCGAAGGGGCCAGGACTGCGATCGTCGGAGAGCTGGCCGCGTCGGCCGGCTTGCCGGTCTTGCCATCGACCACCTGGACCACACTTGTAGCGTCGCCGGCAACTTGGAGCACCAGCGGCCGCGTCGAGGGGCCGACCTCGATCACTCGTTCGAGCACATTCTGCTTGCCGACGGTGATCAGTCGAGGCTGCTCGCGGATTCGGGTGCCTCCGACCGTGTATTCCAGTACCACACGGTGGCCCTGGCGATGGAGACCTTTCCAGTGTGCCCAGTGGCGGGGCAGGGGGCCGTAGGCGATCCGGTCGACACCTCGCAGCCGCGGATCGATGAAGCCACTTTTGTCGGGATCGCCCCAGCCGGGTGCGTTGGGATTGCCCAGTTGCAGGTCGCCGACGATCCGGGGATGTGCGCCGTGTCGGCCATCCAGGGCAATACCGTGCCAGTCGATCAGCCCTCGACCGGTCCAGAACCCGGCGTACCTCAGGGTGTCGGTTTCGAACAACGCAAAGGCATTGCCTTGTGTCGCTCCACCGGGGCCGTGGTCGAGCCGTATGGCGATGCCCTTTTGAGCGATGTTGCCCGGGGCGACTTCGATCGTGGCGCCCAGGAACGCCCCGTAGTCCATGTCGATGTAGGGCTTGCCGGTCGCGGGAATGCCCGCGTCCTGGGCTTGAGCTTCGTGCGAGATAAAGGCCAAGAGCGTGATGGCCAGAAGTCCGAGACGAACGCCGAGTGGTCTGGGATACGACATGATATTCATTGTGGGCAGGTCCGCTGCATGCACTGGTCAGTCGGTAGTTACGAGTCCTGATTGCAGGGTATTGAGGTACCGCTGGAAGTGATCGGCCAGTACTTCAGTACATGTTTGATGGTGGGGCTCGAGCAGGTCGTGGAGCCCGGGTCGATGCTGAAGACGGTGTACCCGGGCCCGGCGGTGGCCAAGCCGATGCGGTCCGCCGAAATTGGGGTGGGTGCCCAGCGTCTGGCAGGGGACGGTGGTATCGGTCATCAAGGAAGGGCCCGGGGTCCTAGGCGATGATCTTGTGAGCGATCTCGCCGTGGACGTCGGTCAGGCGGAAGTCGCGACCCGAATAGCGGTAGGTCAGCCGCTCGTGATCGATACCGGCCAGGTGCAGGATGGTGGCGTGCAGGTCGTGGACGCTCATTCGGTCTTCGACCGCATGCATGCCCATTTCGTCGGTCTGCCCGTGAATCATGCCTCCCTTGATACCTCCACCGGCCAACCACATCGAGAACCCCGTCGCATGATGATTGCGTCCTCGAGCCCCCTGAGCCGTCGGTGTGCGACCGAACTCGCCGCCCCAGATGATCAGTGTTTCGTCGAGCATGCCTCGAGCCTTGAGATCCTTCAGCAGCGCGGCGATGGGTTGGTCGCTTTTGCCAGCATCGCGTTTGTGGTCCATGATGTTACCGTGAGCGTCCCAGGGTTGTCCGCTGCCGTAAAACAGTTGCACCATGCGGACTCCACGTTCAACCAACCGGCGGGCGATCAGGCAGCCATCGGCGAACTGGCCCGAGCCGTAGGTGGTGCGGGTGGACTTGGTCTCGCGGCTGATGTCGAAGGCTTCCTGAGCCTCGAATTGCATGCGGTAGGCCATTTCGAGTGATTCGATGCGAGCGTTCAGTTGGTTGTCCTGATCGCGTTGTTTGAGATGTTCGCGGTTGAGTTTCTGCATCAGGTCGAGCAGTCGGCGTTGCGAGTTTCGCCCGAGGTCCTGGTTGTTGAGGTTCCCGATGACGTTTCTGGGGTCGAGTTTCGAGTTGTTGATGTGAGTGCCCTGGTAGATACCGGGCAGAAAGCTGTTGGACCACAGGGCGGGGCCGACGACCGGTTTGCCGGGGCAGAGCACAACGAAGCCTGGCAGATTCTGGTTTTCGGTGCCGAGTCCATAATTGAGCCACGATCCCATCGCCGGCCGCAGCGGCTGTTGGATTCCGCAGTTCATCATGAACAGGCCGGGTTCGTGGTTGGGTGTCGAGGTGTACATCGAGCGGATGACGCAGATGTCGTCGATGCAGTTTGAGACATGGGGAAAGAGATCGCTGACGGGAGTGCCCGATTGGCCTTGGTTGGCGAAGCTAAACGGCGACGGCATCCACTTGCCACCGGGTCCCTTTTTCCCAGCTTGTCGGGCGAGTTCGGGTTTGGGGTCGAAGGTGTCGACGTGCGAGGGGCCGCCGTTCATGAACAGGAAGATGATCCGCTTGGCCCTGGGCGTGTGGTGCGGAGCCTTGGCGGCCAGTGGGTTGGACGAGGCTATGGTACCGGCGGTACCGGCGGTACCGGCGGTACCGGCGGCACCGGCGGCACCGGCGGATTGCGAGTCGAGGACTCCGGCAAGTCCAAGCAGGCCGAATCCGGCGCCCGAATGGGCCAGCATCTGGCGTCGGCTGACCGGTGGAAGCGGGGTGTCATGCGTCATGAGATGGGATCCGGTGCGAGTCATGATCGACTCAGTCAATGTAAGTAAATTCGTTACTGCCCAGCAGCGCCAATGCGTATTGCAACCAGGGCGAGAGTGTCTTGGGCTGTTTGGGTGTATCGGAGTCGCGACCCACTTCAGCGAGGAATTCTTCTCCGATGGCCAACTCGGCATCGGTCGGCTTGCGAGCGAACAGCAGTTGGTAGGCTCGAATAATCCGCGGCGATCCGCCACCAGGTGTGTCGAGTTCGAGTCGTTTGACGAGTGCTTTGGCCTGGCGGTTCATGAAGCCGCTGTTGAGTACGAAGAGTTGTTGGAGTGGGACGGTGGTGGATGTACGTCGGTCGCTGGTGATGTTGGGGTCGGGAAAGTCAAAGAGTCTGAGTAGTTCGTTGAGTTGGTGTCGGGAGATGAAACCGTAGATGGTGCGGCGGCGGTTGCTGGCGTCTTCGAGTTTGCTGGACGGGCCACCGAAGCGGGAGTCGAGGTTTCCCGAGACGGCCAGCATCGCGTCTCGCCACGGTTCCACTTCGAGCCGTCGCCGGTTCATCCGCCACAGCAACCGATTGTCTCCATCGACTGAAAAGTTCTTTTGATCAAAGTCTGCCGAGCGAGCGTAGGTGGCCGAGAGCAGGATGGTGCGGTGCAGCCATTTCAGCGACCAGTTGTGTTCGACCAGTCCGACGGCGAGCCAGTCGAGGAGTTTGGGGTGAGTGGGTCTTTGTCCGAGAGTGCCGAAGTTGGAGGGAGTACGTACGAGTCCGAATCCGAAGTGACCGGCCCAGACCCGGTTCACGATGACTCGCGCGGTCAGCGGGTTGTCGGGATCGGTGAGAGCACGTGCGAGTTCGAGTCGACCGCTGCCGGAGGACTCGAAGGGTGTGCGTTTTCCGGATGTGAGGATGGCGGGGAAGGAGCGGGGTGCGATTTCTCCGGGGTTGGTCGGGTCGCCGGCCCGGTAGATTCTCAGGTCCTTGCCCGAGCTGTCCGCCAGTGCGTGGGCGAGGTGGATCTGGATTGTCTTTGAGTCGGTCTTGAGTTGTTTAAGGCGGGCGTGTTGGTCCTTGAGTTTCCGAGCCGGTTCGTCGGTGAGTAACCCGGCTGCGTCGTTCGAAGGAATGGCCAGCAGGCCGGCGTCGAAGAGGTGTTCGGACAGCAGCACTGCGTCGGCACGGTCTTTTGCGAGAGTTTGTTTGTTGCCGGTCACAGCGGCTTTGGCCGTCTTGGCCTGGGTCAGAAGGGCTTCGGGGACCGGAGTCATCTCGAGCCGTGCTCCAGAAAAGACTCCGTGGTCGCTGTTGATCGGGTTGTCGTCGGGGTGGTCGGCTCCGGTCGTGACCAAAGTTAGATACCGGGCCTCCGGCGGAACGGGGACATTGAAGGAGACAAACGTGCCGTCGGCCTTGAGCGGTTCGGGCAACTCGCCACCAAAGTAGTACTGTTTGTCGTTCTCGACGACTTTCTGTTTACGGCCGTTGACGTACCCGGCGATGACTGCGTCGTAGACTTCGGGTTTGTCGTGCGGCTTGGAGAGGATGACGGCAGTGTGGATACTGGAGACACTTTGGCCGAAAATGTCGTCGTTGATGCCTGCACGGTCGACCTTGAAAACGAAGGCTTGGTCGGAGGGCAGCAGGCCGGCTTTGCGGATTTCGTCGAGATCGAAGGTGATCAGGTTGTTGGCGTGCATGCCAATGCCCTGCTCGGTTCGCTTCAGGCTGGCGGGTGCTCGTCGGCCGCGGGTGCGGATGCCGCCGATCTCGCTCCAGGCGTCGTTGGTGATCTGGCCGTACTTGGCGTTGGAACTGCCGATGTGGATGAACTGGAATCGAACGCCGGGTGAGATTTCGGCCGCGTTGCCCCAGCCGGCGTTGGTGCGGTCGACTCCCAGGCTCGCGGCCGAGGCGGCTTCCTTGAAGCGGTCGGTCGAGAGTGCGGCGGCAAGTGATGTACCGGCGGTGTCGTCGAAGAGGTTGCCCAGCGGGATGTGTCCGAGCGAGACGTTGGCACGTTCGCCCGGTTTAACAAACGCCACGTCGGCTCCGAATTGGGCGAAGAGCTGTTCGCGGCGAGGCAATCTGTCTCGGACGGCTGCGGCGATCGACTGGCCAGCCCGTTTCACCGTTTCCCGGAGCGACTTGTCTTTCGAGAGGTCAGTCTTGGGGTCTTGAGTCTTTTGCAGTTCGAACCAATCGGCGAGGTGCGTTCGGGACTTGCCGCGTCGGACGTCGTAGAGGTAGGTCTCCCATCGCTTAACGAGTTCCTGGCTGAGTTTCAGTTCTTTGGCGACCTTCTCGAGCAGTTTCTTGTCCTTGGCATTTGAGATGCGGCGGTTGTGGTAGATCCAGCCTCCCACGACGTACTCGGGAATGCGGTCGACAAGGGTTGGTCTGAGCAGTCGGGACTGCGTGTCGAGGTAGCGGTCGATGACCAGTTGTTGGTCCTGGACCGCCTGGTCGGCCTGTTGCTTGTTGGCGACGACCTGCTTGGAGACGACCGGTCGTTCCTTGTAGTTGGAACTCGAGAAGATTCCGGCCAGTCCGTAGTAGTCTTCCATGCTGAAGGGGTCGTACTTGTGGTCGTGACACCGGGCACACGAGACGGTGATGCCCAGGAGTCCTCGGGTGAGTGTGTCGACCCGGTCGTCCCACTCGTCGGCCAGCGCCTTGGCCTTTTCGCCGTTGTCCTGATAGTAGACCGGTCCCATGGCGAAGAAGCCCAGTGCCGCCAGGCGGTCGTGGCGGTCCGAGTCGTCGCCGACAAGGTCCGCGGCGATTTGATTGGCGACGAACTGGTCGTAGGGCATGTCGGAGTTGAAACTGTCGACGACCCAATCGCGGTATCGGTGAGCGTGCGGGTAGCGTCGTGCCTTGAAAGTGTGGGCCTGGTCTTCACCGTAGCGAGCCACATCGAGCCAGTGACGGGCCCATCGTTCGCCATAGTGTTTCGAATCAAGCAGTCTCTGGACGACCCGGTCAAAGGCATCGGGCTGCTGGTCATTGACGAAGGCCTGGACTTCCTCGGGCGTCGGCGGCAGTCCGGTCAGCCCGAAAGTGACACGCCGGATCAGGGTCTCTCGACCTGTGGCGGGGACCGGTTTGAGTCGGTGGGTTTGGAGTCTTGCGAGTACGAAGCGGTCGATATCGTTCTGCACGCCCGATTCGTCAGCCAACTGCGGTGGGGCGTGTCGGACTGGTGGCGTAAAGGACCAGAACTTCAATGCTTCGGGGTAGTTGATCTGTTTCTTGGGTCGGGACTTGATGACTTCGTTTCGCGGATCAGTCGCACCTTGGCGGATCCAAGTCTCGAAGTCGGCAATGACCTGTTTGGGTAGTTTGCCGTTGGGCGGCATTTCGAGTCCGTCGTACTTCAAGGCCTGCAGCAGCAGGCTTTCGGCCGGCTTTCCCGGCAGCAGCGTGGGTCCGGATTCGCCACCTCGAGCGATGGCCTGGCGATTGTCGAGTCGCAGGCCGCCCTTGAGGATTTTGGCCTTCGCCGAGTGGCAGCTGTAGCACTGCGTGACCAGCACCGGTCGGATCTTCTTTTCGAAGAACTCGACCTGGGCCGCTGTTGGTTTCTTGTCGGCTGCGGTGGCCGTCGAGGCGATTGCCAGACAGGCATACAGGCCGATGATTCTGAGGTGTGGCATGAGTGGGGTGGGGTTTTTGGGGGGTGGGTTTGGGGTGGGGAATGCTGTGTCAGGGGATGCGTTTGAGTTGACGTGGGATGAAGCCGACAGAGGTTTCCATCCAAGTGCCGCAGCTACAGCCTCCACCTCCTTCGGGCGACAGCAGCATACCTGAGGCGGGTATGGTACTGAGCCAACAATCGGGTCTCAGCCGTTTCCACGTACTACTTTTTCCATCCTGTTGATTCCAGACGGTAACGGTTCCGGAGCGGAAGAAGAGAGCTTCTGACGAGCAGGCGTAGGTGCCGCATCCTCCGCCGGGCAGTTGTGGTCCGGAGTTGGTTCCATCGGCGAGCGAGAGGACGTGTGGTCTGAGGTAGACCTTGTCGCCGACGATGGCTGGTCGCGACATCGCCTTGCCGTGGTCTCCCTTGCCGCCGGGCCATCCGAAGCTGCGGGTCCAGCCCGGTTCGCCGTTGGCGGTCTTGAAGCTGTTGACGTTGTACTTGCCATCGGCCGAGCCGGCGATGATCAGGTTGTCGCCGGACTGTGCCATCGAAAAGACGACCTTGCCGGGCGGCAGTTCGATGGGTCGTTCCCAGAGCATCGATCCGCTGTTGGCGTCCATGGCGACCAGGAACATTTTCTTCCAGAGCTCAGGTCGACCGACACGCCGTTTCGAGTCTGCGATAACGGCTTCGTGGCGGCATTCGACGAAGTAGATCTTGTCGTCGTTGATGGCGAGGGTGGTGTTGAGTACGACACCATTGCTGTAGTGCCAGGCGACCTTACCGGTTTTGCGATCGATCGAGAACAGTCCATCGCTGACGACCTTGTGAGTGACTTCGCCGCTGCGGGCGTCGTACCATCCGGCATCGGCATTGCCCCAGTAGTTGGTCCACGAGGTGGCACGTCTGACGGCGGTGCCGATGATCTTGTCTTGTGTGCGAGCGATATAGCCCCAGTCCCACGGCCCGGTGCGTCCTTCGGGGTCGGGCACCTGCCACTGCTTGACGACCGTGCCGTTTGCGGCATCGACCTGCCAGAGTCGGTCTCGAATGGCGAGGTACAGGAAGTCGCGGTCGGCGCACCAGTTGCCGCAATCTCGCGGCATGTTGAAGCGTTCGAGGTCGGGGATTTCCAGTGCCCAGAGAATCGAGCCATTGAAGGCATCGACGGCGACGACGCGGTGGAGTCCCTGCAGGAAGAGTCGTCCGGCGGTGGAGAGTGGTGAGGGTTTGCGGCCGTTGCGGTCGGGTTGGTACCGCGGACCGGGCCGACCGACCCACTGCACGGCGAGGTCGCTCGATTTCGAGATTCCGGCAAGTTGCTCGCCTCCGAACGCCGTGTTGTCGGCTCGACCGTACAGGTGCGACCAGTCGCCCGATCCGGCCAATGGGCCACGCGTCCAGGTGAGCCACTGTCCGCCTGTCGAGTCTTTTTCGAAGCGGACGGGATTGATCTTTGTGTCGAGTGAATCGTCGAACCAGCTGGCCAGTTGGTTCCGGGTGAGTTGTTTCTGGTCCCCACCGGTTTGCCCCAGGCAGGCGACTCCACCATCGGGCCGCACCTGCATGGCGATCTCAGTGGCCGGGCTGGGGAGTGTTCCGGTCGTCAACAGCGATTCGGAAACGACCAGGTTGGCCCATTGGCCGGGCAGATCGAGTCGATCCAGCGACGGGACGTGTCGGACGGTCAGTCGGCGGCCATAGCGGCCCTCGTCGATCAGCCGCTTGCGGATCCTGTTGACGGTGTTCCGATCCGAGTCGACGGCGATGATTCGCAACCGGCTGGCGGCCACGAGTGCTTCGGCCAGTCGACCGTCGGTGAGCCCGACGACCAGGCAGAGGCCTCGATCGATTTTCGAGCGTGCCAGGATGTCCTGGGCGACCGCATCTCGTGGCGTCTTGTTCTTGGTCCACGGATCCGGAGCGTAGTTGAAGAACGAATCGAGTTCGTGCTCGGTCGAGCGGCGAGCGGACGGGCCTTCGCCGTCAACCAGGGCGACCAGGTGGATGCGTCGGTGATTCAATCGGTTGAGAGTGAGTTGGTGTGCGGTGGTGGGTGCCTGGCCGGTGACGGTTCGCAAGGTGCTGCCGGCCTGGATCTCGATCCGGCTGACGACGGCTTTGCGAGTGGTCCAGCGGGCGATGGCAGTTCCGGGTCGAGTGAACTCGAACCACGGTCCGGCCAGTGGTTTCCAGGCCTCGGTAGCCGGAGCGGTTGTGGGGAAGTGATCGACGAGCAGTTGGTGCTCGGCAGCGATCTCGGCCTTGGTCAACGCTCGGCGGTAGACTCGCACCTCGTGCAGTCGTCCATCGAGCTGATAGTCTTCGTCCTTGTCGTGGTAGGCTCCGATTTCGAAGAACGCCTCGGGCGGATACTTGATTGGCCCGGACTGTTGAGTCGAACGGGCCACCGGTTGGCCGTTGACGTAGAGCGTCATGGTGGTGCCATCATAGGTACCGGCCAGGTGGTACCACTGCCTGAGTTGGTAGTCGGTGTCGGCCTTGAGGTAGGTCAAGCGGTCGGGTCCGCCGTTGGCGGCCACAGCCAAGCTGAAGCGACGTCCGTTGAAGCCCAGGATGAAGCCTCGTTCGTAGGCACCATTGTCCTGAATCGCACCGACAATTCCGCCCCAGGTGGTCGCCTTGTCGACTCGGACCCAGGCGGTGGTTGTCAGGGATGTCGTGGGCATCCTGGGTGTGGAGTTTCCCGGCTTGACCACTCCGATCGTCACCCGGCCGCCTCCATCGAGTGCCAGGACCTGGTGCACACCGTCCTGAGCAATCCGAAAGCGTCCTTGGAGTGTGGCGGTCGAGCGGTTGGCGAGGTTGTTGACCTTGCGGCCATTCAGGTGAGGTGTCTGGAAGACGAAGCGTGACACGAGTGCGGGGTCGCGGACGGAAGCGATCTTGGCGAGCGGAACGCGAGGGGGCAGTTGTCCGGGCAGTGGCTTGCTGCTGCTGCTGGTGCTGCTGCTGCTGGTTGGCCGATTGGCTGCCGTGATCGTGTTAGCTGCAAAGGCGGCGACGACTCCGGTGTCGGTACTGACCAGCAGCGTGCCATCGGCAACCGCCAGTCCAAAGACTCGGCCCGAAACAGGTGCCGACCACAGCGGCTTGCCGTCGGTGATCGAAAACGCTCCCACCCGGTCGACTCCACCGGCAAACAGCACATCCCCAGCTGCGATGAGTGCGAGGTTGAGTTCACAGGGGGCATTCCAGAGCGACTTGCGAGTGGGGAGGTCCGAGGCGACGAGTTCATCGTCGGTGAGCATGAAGCTGCGGCGGCCGGCGACGACCAGTGCATTGCCACGCCCGTAGCCAGCGACCATTTCGAGCGTTTTGCCGGTACCGGCGGATGTGGCAGCTCCGGTGCTGGTACTCTTGAATGCGCCTTTGCGCGTATCGGCGGCGGGGCCGTGGAAGATCCGAGAATCGAGTGCGACAACGACGACCGATCCGCCTCCACTCTTCTTCAGCGGACCCAGGTCCTTGCCATCGCTGCGTCGAAAGACCTGCGGGGCGACTCGGCCCTGTGGAAAGATGAGCAGTTTGGACGATGCGGCTGGTGGTGCTTCGAGCGTATTGCCCGAGAGTTGATGGACGAAGCGGCCGGGTCCGTCTGGGCGACCGGTTTTGGCATCGACGGCACACAGCCAGGCCGCGTTCCATGGCAGCATGGCACAGCCGAAGTAGGCTGTGCCGCCGTCGACCATGACTCCGGTGCGACAGGGTGCTGATGGGATCAGGCGGCCGTTGTTGAGCAGCAGTTCGCCGGCTTCGGGGTTGGTGGTTGCGGGCGAGAACTTCCAGACGAGGCTGCCGGTGGTGGCGGCCAGGCAGTAGGCGTGTCCGTCATCGGAACCGAAGTAGACGTGTGAGTTGGCAAAGGTGGGAGCCAGTCGGATCGGTCCGTCGGCGGTGAACGTCCAGATCTGTCGTCCGGTTTTCAGGTCCAGGCAGCGGACGGTGTCGTCGGTCGATGAGCCGAAGCAGACACGTCCCTTGGCGGCGGTGACGTGAAAGACCGGGTCGTAATTCCGCATCGACGGCAGGTTCTTGTGCCCGGCATAGGCGTCCCAGCGGGCGGGGCCGGACCAGGCTGGTAGAGGCGGGTCGGGGCTCTGCCATGTCCATGCGGTCACGAGTCGGCGGGCGTCGAGTTTTTCGGAGCTGGCTCCGGTGCGGCGATTGTCGTGGAGGTGAGTCGGCCAGTCGGCGGCGTGGATGGCGACGGATGCCAGGACAGACCACACAACAGCGACCAGGCAGCGTGTCGTGATCGTGGGCACTGGTTGGACACCTTCTTCATCGAGGGAGGGGGCGATGCAGACTCGACCGGATCACCCGACCAGTTCGCGAATCGGAGTGGCGCTGGGTGGCAGGATCGGCATCGGGCGTTCGCTCTGATCACGGACGAGGGTGTGCGATTCGATGCCGAGGTTGTGGTAGAGCGTGGCGAGAATGTCTCGGTAATCGACTGGCCGGGTGGCGGCATAGCCACCGGTTTTCTCGGTGGTGCCGATCATTTGTCCCATGTTCATTCCACCGCCTGCGAGCAGGGCGTAGTTGACCGGAGCCCAGTGGTCGCGGCCGGCGTTCTTGTTGATCTTAGGTGTCCGGCCGAACTCGTCCCAGACACAGACGGTGACGTCCTGGTCGAGTCCTCGGTCGTGGAGGTCCTGGATCAGTGCGCTGATGCCGGTGTCCCACAGCGGGAGGTGTTTTTTGAGGTGTCCGAAGTTGTTTCCGTGAGTGTCCCAGAATCCGTAGGCGACGGTGACGACTCGGACTCCGGCTTCGACCAGTCGTCGAGCGATCAGCAGTTGGTCGTTCCACATGGGGGCTCCGTCACCGAGGTGCTTGGAGGATCCCTTGCCGTATCGCTGTCGGACGGCGGCGTCTTCCTTGGTGACATCGAGGGCGTCGACGAGGCTGGATGAGGTGAGCACATCGAAAGCCCGCGAGTAGTTCTCGCCGACCTCGGTGAGCGACTTGTTGCGATTGGTGTCGAGTGATCGTCGGAGCGTGTCGAATTGTCTCAGCAGGGCCTGTCGGTTGCCGAAGCGAGTGCTGTCGATGTAGCGGAGTTTCATGCTGGCGAGATCTTCGCCGCCGGCTCGGATCTGGTTGAAGCCGGGCCCGAGGTAACCGGCGTCTCCGCTGTTGTAGGGGCGGTGTTTCATCGTGGGAAACAGGTCGATGAAGGCGGGTGAGACGGGGTTGGTCTGGCCCTGGAGTTTTGAGACGACCGAGCCGAAGTTGGGACGGGCTTCGCGCTGGGCCTGGTTCATCGGGTAGCCGGTCAGATTTTGCCAGCTGGTGTGTTCGTCGCGCTGGCCGACGACGCTGCGGATGACCGAGCACTTGTCCATGATCTGAGCCATCCCCGGCAGCAGTTCGCAGATTTGTGTGCCGGGTACGTTGGTCGAGATCGGGGAGAACTCGCCCCGGATCTCCTTGGGGGCTTCGGTCTTGAGATCGAAGGTGTCCTGATGCGACTGCCCGCCGGACATGTAGACGACGATGACCGATTTCTGGACCCTGCCGTCGTTGGCGGCGGGTTGGTCGGCCATCAGTTGTGGCAACGTGACGGGCAGACTGGCGGCACCGACCGAGAGGCTGCCGATTTTGAGGAACGAGCGTCGCGAGACGCCGTCGCAGAATGTGTGCTTGTCGCCGAGCAGTGTCAGCATCGTGAGACTCCGAGAGTCGAGCGTTGAGAGCGCGGCCACCGGAGGGTCCGTCCCGTCAGTTGGCGTTCGAGTTTCAACAGATCAACAACTGCTAGTGTAATCGGTCCGGCGTGGCGTTCTCAACAGAGGAATGGCGATGCTGTCAATGTCCGTCTCGAACTCTCGGCGGGGAAAGGGGCAGACAGCCTGGCCTGGAGTTCCGGAATCGCGGCAGGTTGTGATCAGTGGACTGCTAACCGGCCAGCATGGCTCCGGGGTTCTCGATGGCCTGAACCAGGTCGGCGAGGAATCGTGCGGCGGGTGCTCCGTCGAGGACTCGGTGGTCGAAGGTCAGCGAGAGCGAGAGTTGCTGGCCGGCGACGATGTCCTCCCCCTGAACGACAGGAACGGCCCGGACTCGGCCGACTCCGAGGATCGCGGCCTGTGGCAGGTTGAGGATCGGGGTGAACGCGTCGACGCCGTGAGCGCCGAGGTTTGTGATCGTGAAGACCCCACCGGTCATCTCGTCGATACTCAATTCTCCCAACCGGGCCCGTTCGACCAGTCCCCTGACACTCTGCTGCAGTCCTTTCAAGGTCTCAGAACCCGGATTCCTGACGACTGGCACCAACAGTCCCTGTTGGGTGTCGACGGCCAGTCCGATGTCGATGGCGTCATCGGTGGCGGGCGATTGTGGTCCGGAATCGGTCCATTGCGAGCGGAGTTGGGGGTGTTGTTGGAGCACAATGGCCGTCAGTTTCAGCAGGATCTCGTTGTAGCCCACGGCGGGTTGGTCACCTGCAGTGGCTTGGAACTGTTGACGCAGGCTGACCAGTGCCTGGGCATCGGCCGTGGTGGTCAGTGTGACCGGAGCGGTTGTCTGGGCTGCTGCGAGCAGGCGATCGGCGATCACGCCTCGAATTGACACCGTGGTTGCGGTGGCGAGTTTGGCGGGCGGTTGCGAGTCCGCGGTGTCGGAACCGGCGGCAGCTCGGACATCGCATTCTCGGATCCGTCCGTTTCGGCCACTGCCTGTGAGAGTTTTCCAGTCGATGCCGAGTTCGGCCGCGATACGTCGGGCGCGGGGGCTGGATGCCGGGCGTGAGGTGGACGTTGGGGCTGGGCTGGCCACCGAGTCGTCGGCTGAATCGGCTGAATCGGCTGTTGGGCCGGGAGGTCGATCGGCCGCGGCAGCGTCAGTCTGGAGTTCGACTGCGGGCAATTCGGCCGGTGGAGTTTCGTCTGGTTTACACAACCAGCCGATCACCTGTCCGACCAGAACGGTGTCGCCTTCGGAGGGGGCATTTTCGGGGATCCGGAGCACACCGGAATCGATCGATTCGATTTCCTGGATGGCTTTTTCGCCTTCGAGGTTAAACAGCAGGTCGCCTGGTTCGATCGTGTCGCCGTCGGCCTTGAGCCATTCGACAAACACTCCTTCTTCCATGCTCCAGCCAAGCCGGGGGATCTGAATTGGGTGTGCCATCAGGAGGGTTACTCGGCCATCAGGTCGCGGACCGCTGCGGCGACTGTTTCGGGTTGAGGCACGACGGCCTGTTCCAGCGCGGGGCTGTAGGGGATGGGCGTGAACGCTCCGTGAATCCGTTTGATCGGGGCATCGAGATCGTTGAATCCGTCATCGGCAGCGACGGCGGCGATCTGGGCACCGATGCTCGCCGGTGCAAACGTCTCGTCAACAATCAGCAGCCGTCCGGTCTTGGCGACGCTGTTGATGATTGTCTCGGTGTCCAACGGAAGCACGGTTCGCGGATCGATCAACTCGATCGAAATCCCCTCCTCGGCCAACTCGTCGATCACTTCCAGCACATGATGCACCATCCGCGCGATGGCCACGACGGTGACATCGTTGCCTTGGCGGACGACCTTCGCCAGTCCGAATTCGATCTCGTAGTCGTCTTCGGGCACGGCGGACTTGTGATTGAGGATTTCGCGGTGTTCCAGGAATATGACCGGGTCGTTGGTGTTCAGGGCTCGTCGGAACAGGCCTTTGGCGTCGTAGGCGTTCGAGGGGACGACGACGCGGAAACCGGGGAAGTGGGCGTACAGCGGGTAGTAGTTGCCCGAGTGGTGTGTGGCGGCCGAGTGGCCGATGCCGATACAGCCGCGCAAGAGGATCGGCATTTTCAGCCGCCCGCTGCTCATGTACTGCATCTTGGCGACCTGGTTGATCAGTTCGCCGACGGCATCGAGAATGAAGTCGCCGAACATGAAGTCGATCACCGGTCGGCTGCCGGTCATGGCCGCTCCGCAGCCCAGTCCAACGAAGCCTCGTTCGCAGATCGGCGTATCGACCAGTCTGGTGGGTCCGTGGATCTCGAAGAGTCCGGCGGTGGTATTGAAGTTGCCACCTCGAATTCCGATCCCTTCGCCCATCACAAAGATCCCCGGATTGCGGTCCATTTCGACAGCCAATGCTTCGTGGGTCGCTTCGATCATGGTCAACTCACGTTCGCCCGGCGGCGGTTCGGGGCCGACGGTCGGAGAGTCGTCAGGGTTGGCGTACACGTGCAGTGTGGCGGTTTCGGGTTCCGGCCACGGGCTGTCCTCGGCAAACTGCCTCGCTTCGGCGATCAGCTGTTTGACTTCGTCATCGATCAGTTCGAGTTCAGTGTCGTCGACGAGGTTTTCGTCAACAGCTCGTTCACCGAGCAACCGGATCGGGCACCGTTGTTTCCATTCTTCGACGTCTTCACGGGTGCGGTAGGTGAAATCGCCCATACCTTCGGCGTGGGCCCGTGTGCGATAGGTCTTGCATTCGATCAGTGTCGGCCCGTCACCGCGGCGAGCTCGGGCAATGGCTTCACCGGCCTGTTCGTAGATCGACAGCACATCGTTGCCGTCGAGTTCGAGTCCGGGCATGCCATAGTTTTCGGCTCGTCGTCCCACGTGGGGGATGGCACTCGATTCGTCGAAGGGGACTTCGGTGGCGAACTGGTTGTTTTCGCAGACGAAGATCACCGGCAGGTTCCAGATCTTGGCCATATTCAGCCCCTCGTGGAACGCTCCGTTGTTGACCGCTCCGTCGCCGAAGAAACAGACTGACACGCGGTCTCGGTCAAACAGTTTCGAGGTGTAGCCGCCGCCGGTGGATTGCAGGATGCAGCTGGCGACGATGCCGCTGGTGCCCATCAGCCCGATTTCGGGGCTGAACAGGTGCATGCTGCCGCCTCGGCCACCAGAACAGCCCGTCTCGCGCCCAAACAGCTCGGCGATCAGCTGTTTGGGCTCGAGCCCCTTGGCCAACGCGTGTCCGTGGCCCCGGTGCGTGCTGAAGATCACATCGTCGCGGTCCATGTGGGCACAGACGGCCGTGGCGATCGCTTCCTGTCCGACGTAGGTATGACACGCTCCGTGGACCAGGCCACGCTGATGGCAGCGAGCGAGTTCTTCTTCGCACTGGCGAATGGTCTGCATGGTCCGGTAGAGGCCCACGAGAGTGGCTTTGTCGGGAAGATTGGCGATGGGGCTGGTCATCGATCGCGTCCGAGGGGATGAGAGAAGAGAGTGGGGAGAGTCAGTTGGATGGGGAGAGGAAGTTGAGGATCAGTGGGAGTTGTTTCTGGTAGAAGACGAGGGCGGCGAAGCCGAGGTAGAAGAGTCCGCAGCAGGTCATGCCGATTCGGGCTGGCCAGCCGGGTCGGAGCGGTTTGGGTAGGTAGACGAGGTTATTACGGAGTATGAAGAAGGCGGTGAAGCCCAAGGCGATATTATTGAGGTTAGCAACGACGAGCACCATCATCTTGGGCTGTCCATAGGTCTGGAACAGGAAGGCTCCCAGGAAGGTCCAGGCGACGTAGATGGTCAGGATAGTGTAGTAGATCTTGCGGACTTCGTTGGGTTGCATGTTGTCGCGAACCCGCTTGATGCCCGACCAGATCACATCGGTCCAGCGTCGGCTGAAGTGTTCGACGATCGACATCTGGCTGGGCAGAAGCACGAGCAGTCCGATGAGGAGCGTAGCGACCCAGAGCAGTTTCTGCGTGCCTGCCGAGAGTCCCGGCGCGTGTCTCATGCCATCGGCTGTAATAATAGCCTGAGCGTAGTCGGGGTGGTCGGGGTCGCCGAACATGGGCGAGAATTCGGCGAACTGAATCGAGAGCAATGCGGGCAGTGCCATGCCCATGACGCAGCCGGGTCCCCAGATCAGGATCTGGTCACTGATGATATAACGCCACCAGCCCTTCCAGCGTTTCAGGTTTTCGGTTGTCAGGGGAAACACCTTTCCGAGGTGCGAGAGCGTGACATCTCGTCCGCCGATGGCACTGGGGATGGCACCGACTTGGCTCCCCACACCCCACCCCTTGTCTCGGACGTAGTTCGAGTAGGTCGAGTTGCCCAACCCGCCGCCTCCGGCGAACCCGGCAAACGCGCCCAGCAGCGCGATCTGTCCCATGAAGATCAGCGGCCAGCCCCCGTCGGGTCCTTCGTCGAAGAACAGGTTCCCGACCGATTCGCCGTCCCAGTGACCGTCGTTGTCGAGGTCTTCGTAGGTGGCGATATTGCCATTTGAACCGAGCGTGTAGGGTTCGACGACATCGGGGTGTCCATCCTTGTCGAAGTCGGTTTCGTCGGGATCGAGCTTTCCGTTGCCGTTGGCATCTTCAGCGGCGACGACCGGGACGTTGCCGATCTTGAAGAGTCCACTGAAGACATCGCCCCACTTGTCGGCTCCGACCATCGCCACCCCGATGATGACACAGAACCCGAGCACGACGACGATCTTGGTCGTCATGACCCACTGCATGGTGTTGTAGATCTTGCCGCCAACGAGGATCGGCAGGGTGACACCTCCCAAGAGCAGGTAGCCGAGCGTGTTGATGAGCGTCCGGTCGTCGGGTCCGGGTGGTCGGTCGAGGTAGAGGGCGGCGATGACTGTGGCGGCGGTGGTCGAGAGTGCTGGGATGAAGGCACCGACGCTGAGCAGCATGAGCACTCCGATCCAGAACGTCGGGCCGGGTCGGGCTCGCAGGAATCCGGTGAAGACCGGTTCGCCGCAGTAGAGGGCGTAGCGGCCGCATTCGATGTTGTAGAAAACCTGTCCGATGATGGCGACCAGTGCGATCCACATCAGTCCACCGCCGTACTTGGCGGTGATTTCGGCCCCCAACAGCCATTCGCCACCGGCCAGCTGCACTCCGCACATCACGATGCCCGGTCCGATGAACCCGGCCAGGTTCTTCAGCCCCAGCCGTTTCGGTTCGGGCAATTCGGCATCGCCCCACGCCGGCAGGCAGGTCTCGGGCCGGAATCGACCGTCGTCGCCAACGGCATCGGATTCGAGAGGCTTGGTGTTACTCATGACCTGCTCGTGACCCTCGGGATGACGTCGCGGCCAGGTTGCGGGAATGACATCCGGATGGCCAGTTAGGTGTTCTGGGGAGCCTTTGTTGAGGCTATCTCGTGAAGTGGTTGGCCACAAGCGGGCGGGATGCCGGTCCGCGAGTGAGACTCGGGCACTATTGTTCCGAACGCAGTAAGGAATCTGATGAGTGAGCTTTGTGAACGGGAAGCCACTGTGATGACCAGACGGATTGGCAAATTGAAAATGGCAGCCGTCGCGTTGTGGGCCGTCTGCCTGCTGAGTGACCAGGTGAGGGCGGCTGCGCCGTCATTCGAAGTTCTTGGCACCGAGTACTCGAAGTCGGTCCTGGGTCTTGTCCGCCGCCGTTGCGTGACGTGTCATTCGGCCAAGGACAAGAAGGGTGAATTGAATCTCGAGCGGTTCGATACTCTGGCCGCCATCCGCCGGGATCCGAAGGTCTGGGTGCGGGTGATTGAACAGCTGACCACCGGCGAAATGCCTCCGAAGAAATCGCCTCAGTTGACCAAGTCCGAGTCCAGTCTGTTGCGTGGCTGGTCGCGTCGGTACCTGGATGCCGAGGCGTTGGCGAGGGCCGGTGACCCGGGTCGTGTGTTGCTGCGACGCCTGAGCAACGTCGAGTACACTCGAACGATCCGCGACCTGACCGGACTGTCGGGTCTGGATCCGGCTCGCGAGTTCCCAGTCGACGGAGCGGCCGGCGAGGGGTTCACCAATACGGGCGAATCGTTGGTGATGTCGCCGGCGTTGTTGAACAAGTACCTGGACGCCGCCAAGGGCATTGCTACTCATGCCGTGCTGCTTTCCGACGGGTTCCGTTTCGATCCGGCCACGACACGTCGGGACTGGTCCGACGCCCTGATGGCTCGGATCCAGGCACGGTATGCTCGCTACGTCGGCCCCGACGGTCGAGTCGACCTGGGGCGTTATTTCGAAGCGACGCTTGAGCATCGCGAGGCGTTCGCGACCGATCCAGCGTCGATTCACCGGTTGGCGAATGCGGGGAAATTGAGCCCAAAGTACCTGTTGAAGATCTGGTCGGCCTTGAGCAGGTCCGATGATGCGAAGACTGGCAGTGTGTCGCCGCTGTTGGGTGCACTGGCTGCTCGATGGCGTGAAGCGAAGGTTGGCGACGGCAATCGATTGGCTGCGAGCGTCAGGCGTTTTGAGTCTCGATTGTGGGCCGAGGGGACGGTCGGCCATTTCAAGCCGTGGCAGACTCGGCGTGTGCCCGGTGTCAGCCATCAGACCTTGCGTCTGAAGCTGGTTGACGAGGATGGCG
>Ga0115002_10000938_pt1 | contig 40999 bp, 37 predicted proteins | sample ArcticOcean_MG_C_8_FD_89576 | JGI IMG/M metagenome (GOLD analysis project Ga0115002, IMG submission 89576) | Marine microbial communities from western Arctic Ocean - ArcticOcean_MG_CB11_86 | ecosystem: Environmental > Aquatic > Marine > Oceanic | place: Arctic Ocean: Canada Basin | collected... | reverse complement strand
TTTTAGACAGCCGCGGCAACCCCACTGTCGAGGTGGATGTGGTGCTGGAGAGCGGCGCTTTGGGCCGGGCCGCTGTGCCCTCCGGCGCCTCCACCGGCGCCCATGAAGCGGTCGAGCGGCGTGACGGTGATGCCGCGCGCTACGGCGGCAAGGGCGTGCAGGGCGCGCTAACGGCGATTGATGATGAGATATTCCCGGCGCTCAGTGGCATGCCGGCGGATGAGCAGATTTTAATCGATAGCCTGTTGATTGAACTCGACGGCACGCCAAACAAAGCACGGCTTGGCGCCAATGCCATGCTGGCGGTCAGCCTGGCGGTTGCCAAGGCGGCGGCGGAGGATATCGGCCAGCCGCTCTATCGTTATCTCGGCGGCGTCCAGGCGCGCACATTGCCGGTGCCGATGATGAACATCCTGAATGGCGGGGCGCACGCCGATAATCCGATCGATTTCCAGGAATTCATGATCATGCCGGTTTCAGCGCCGAGCTTTGCTGACGCGGTGCGCACCGGCGCCGAAATTTTCCACGCCCTCAAACAACGCCTGTCGGATTCCGGCCTCAGCACCAATGTCGGCGATGAAGGTGGCTTCGCGCCCAATCTCGGCAGCGCCACCGAAGCGCTCGATTTGATCATGAAATCGGTCGAGGCGGCGGGCTACCGGGTTGGCGAAGATGTGGTCTTGGCCCTCGATGTGGCGGCGAGCGAATTCTATCAGGATGGCGTCTATGATCTGCAAGGCGAGGGGCGCAAGCTCGGCTCTGACGAAATGATCGCGCTTTACGCCGATCTCACCGCCAAATACCCGATCGTTTCCATCGAGGATGGTCTCGATGAGGATGATTGGGACGGCTGGGCAGCGCTCACGACCGCAATCGGCGACCGCGTGCGCCTGGTTGGCGATGATCTCTTCGTAACAAACGTGGCGCGCCTATCGCGAGGAATAGATGAAGGCGTGGCCAACGCCATATTGGTCAAGGTCAACCAGATCGGTACCCTCAGCGAAACCCTCGAAGCCGTGGAAATGGCCCAGCGTGCCGGCTATGTGGCGGTGATGTCACACCGTTCCGGCGAAACCGAGGACGTCACCATTGCTGACCTCGCCGTCGCAACCAATTGCGGCCAAATCAAAACCGGCTCCCTGGCACGCTCCGACCGCACGGCCAAATATAACCAGCTGATGCGTATAGAAGAGGCGCTTGGGCCGAGTGCGGTTTATGCCGGGCGCAGTGTATTGTTGAAGCAGCCGAGTTAGGCGCCGCTCTCCACCACCTCGAAATCATGGGTGACATCCGCCGTTTTCGCCATCATCGCTGAGGCGGAGCAATATTTATCGGCGGAAAGGCTGATGGCGCGCGCCACTTTGTTCCGACTCAGGCCACGCCCGGTGACGATGAAGTGCATGTGGCTTTTGGTGCACACCATTGGCTCCGTATCGGCGCGCTCGGCATCCAGTTCACAGACGCAATCGTTGATGTTTTCGCGCCCCTTTTCGAGAATTTGCACCACATCCCAGGCCGCGCAGCCGCCGGTGCCCATCAAGACCAATTCCATCGCCGAGGGGCCGGGGCGGATGCCGTCTTCGCCATACGCGGTGCCGAAGGGGAGGGTAAAGCCGCTGCCCGTTTGGCCGATAAAGGTGCGTTTTTCTACCCATTTAATGCGTGACTTCATTTTTTTTGTTCCTTGGATCTTATCTGACTGTTGTGAGTATTCTATTGAATAGATTCATAATTTGAAGATTGCGGAGCCATGCCATGAAAATCACACGCGTCGAAACCATCCGTCTGGATGAATTCTCCAATCTCCTGTGGCTGCGCCTGCACACAGACGAAGGCGTGATCGGCCTTGGCGAAACCTTCTTCGGCGCCCGCGCGGCGGAAGCCTATATCCATGAAACTGCCGCACACACTCTGCTCGGCCGCGATCCCTTGCAGATCGAGCGCCTTCACCGCGATCTCATTCCCTATATCGGCTTTATCGGCACCGGCGCCGAGACGCGCGGGCGCTCGGCAATTGATCTGGCACTTTGGGATCTCTGGGGCCGGGTGGCCGATCAGCCGGTCTATCAACTCTTGGGCGGCCTGACGCATGACAAGATGCGTATCTACAATACCTGCGCCGGTTACCGCTATGTACGCTCCCGGCCCAACTGGTCGCTCGAGGATTGGGGCACCGGCGGCGAGGCGGAAGGCCCCTATGAAGACCTCGAAGCCTTTCTACACAACGCCGATGAACTGGCCTTGAACCTGCTTGAGCAGGGCATCACTGGCATGAAAATCTGGCCGTTCGATTTCGCCGCTAAAGAGTCAGGCGGCTATTACATTTCCAACGCTGATCTTAAAGCGGCGCTCGAGCCATTCGCCAAAATCCGCAAAGCCGTCGGTGATAAAATGGACATCATGGTTGAGCTCCATTCCCTCTGGCGTTTTCCTGCCGCAATCAAGATCGCCGAGGCGCTCGAAGAATTTGATCCGTTCTGGTACGAAGACCCAATCCGCATGGACAGCATCGACGCCGTGGCCGAATTCGCCAGTGCCACCAACGTGCCGGTCTGCGCCAGTGAAACCCTCGGCTCGCGCTACGAACACAAGCAAATCCTCGAGGCCGGCGCCGCCGGTATCATTATGCCCGATCTCACCTGGTGCGGCGGCATCACAGAAGCCAAAAAAATCGCCAGCCTCGCCGACACCTACCACCGCCCGATAGCGCCGCATGATTGCTCAGGCCCGTTGGCGCTGATGGCCAGCATTCACGTATCGCTGAACGCCCCCAACACACTGATCCAGGAGACGGTGCGCGCTTTTTACACCGGCTGGTACAAGGAACTCGTCACCGTCCTGCCGGATATTAGAGAAGGCTATGTCTACCCGCCGGAAGGACCGGGCCTCGGCGCCGACCTGTTGCCGGAGGTATTTGAACGCAAAGACATCCATGTAACGGTGACGGAAGCAGAATAAGGCGGCTGTCAGGCGCCTCAACAAAGATTGGAGATAATTGTCGTTGGAACTACGATGTCTCATTCGAGAAGACGACCTATGCAGTATGTAATCAAAATCGCGATTGTGGCTATTGCGCTCTCAATCACTGCGCCGGTGGCGGCGCAGAATTTCGAGACAGGGGTCGAAGCGCTTCAACGAGGCGATTATGTGGCGGCATTACGAGAAATCCGGCCACTCGCTGATCAGGGTCACGTCAATGCACAAGCCTCCTTGGGCTAATATGTACGCTCAGGATCTAGGTATACGTCGCGACTATTCAAAGACGGCTAAGTGGACATGTTTAGCAGCCGAGCAGGGAGTTGAACTTGCTCAGACAACCTTGGGTTTTCTGTATCATGAGGGTCTTGGCGTGGTGCAGAATTTCGCCGAGGCAGGGAAGTGGCATCGTATGGCAGCTGAACAAGGTTTCGCTCCTTCTCAGTTCGCTCTGGGCAGGTTATTTCATCGCGGTCATGGCGTTGCGCGTGACTATAAGAAAGCAGCTGGCTGGCTTCGGAAAGCTGCGGACCAGGGAGTCGCCGATGCTTAGTTCGAACTTGAAATGATGTATCAACTGGGTCAAGGAGTTAGGCAAGGATTCTACAAGGCGCTGGTATGGTATTTCAGGGCGGCGGAGCAGAATAACGCCAGAGCCCAATTACAAATTGGAAAAATGTTTGATATGCGTCTCGGCGTATCGCGCGATTATGTTGAGGCAGCCCGATGGTTCCAAAAAGCTGCTGAGAACGGATCAGCTGGAGCCCAAAAGTAACTTGCAAAAAAATACCTTCTCGGAAGAGGTGTTCCGTAAGACCTAGTGCAAGCGTATGTCTGGTTCGAGATTGCGTCCAGCCAAGGAGTCGAACACGCGATCAAAATTGGGACAGTCTTGCGAAAAACTTGACACCGTCGCAGCTTACCGAAGCGCAAAGGCTTGTCGGGGAATGGCGGTCCGCAAACTGACGACCGTTATTCTTCATAGTGATAAATCACCTCATCGAAGCTGTCGCACGGGAAGGTGAAGATGAAGGCAAGCGGTACATCGCTGGTGCAGATGGTTTCGTGGCGGGCGTTGCCAGGGATGAAGATTGCAGCACCAGGGCCGATGTCGCTTTCTGTGTCGTCGATATTGATGAGTCCGGTGCCGCTGGTGATGTAGTAGGTTTCCGCATGAGAGTGTCGGTGGCTGAACAGCTTGCCGCCGGGCGCGATTTCGGCGATACTCATTGTAAGCGCCTCTGGCGGCGTTCGCTCACCGCTGACGAGCAGTTTCCAGCGCACGCCGCTCGGCGTCTCAGCCTGTGGATCGTCCCGACTCTCCCAGTCTTGATCGGCTTGTTGGCGGATAGTGGCTTTAAGCATTGTTGCTCCCTCTCCTTCGGTTAAGATTAGGCCAGAAATAGACATGTAAGGGAATTACATGACTGGTAAAATGCAAACCATCGAGCTGCCCTGGTACGAGACCCGTATCGAGAATTGCTCTTATTGCGGCAAAATGATCGCGTGCGACTATTGGGCCGATGACGATTATCCGGAGGATAAATTCTGCGAGCCAGAATGCGCCGATGTGAAGCGGCGTGCATTGGCCAAGGTGGAGTAGGGGAGGCTGTCATGATCAAGATTGGCATCGATACCGGCGGCACCTTCACCGATTTGGTGGTGCTCGACGATGAAAGCGGTGAAATACGCACGGTTAAGGTTCCCTCCACGCCGGACGAACCGGCGCTGGCGCCGCTCGAAGCGCTGCGGCAATCGGGCGTTCCCGCCGGCGAGATCGACCGCATCGTACTCGGCACTACCATCGCCACCAATGCCGGGCTGCAGAAGAAGGGTGCGACCGTACTATATGTCGGAACCTTGGGCGTTGAGGATGTGCCGATCATCGGCCGTATCGACCGCAAGGAAGCCTATAACCCGGCCTGGCCGAAGCCCGACTCCGGCGTGCGCCGGCGGCATGTGTTCGGCATTGCGGAGCGTGCCGATCACAAGGGCAATGTTCTGACGGCGCTTGAAGACAGCGAACTGGTGTGCCTCGGCGATTGGATCGATACCTGGCTCGCCACCGACCCGGACGGCGATTGGGCGGTGGCGGTTAATCTGTTGTTCTCTTATGTCCATACTGCGCATGAGGCGCGTATCGGCGAGTATCTTGCCAAGCGCTTTTCGAATTTACCGATTTCGTTGTCGCACCGTGTCTCACCGATTTGGCGCGAATATGAGCGCGGCACGACATGCATCGCTGATGCCTCGATCAAGCGTTTGATTAAGCGCTTCGTTGATCGTCTTTCCGGTGATTTGCAGGCTGAGGGCGTCTTGGCGCCGCTCACGTTGATGAAATCCAATGGCGGCCACGCCGATGCCACCTCCGCCGCTGATGTGCCGGTGCAGATATTCCTCTCCGGCCTCGCCGGTGGCGTCATTGCCGGGCGACGTTTCGCCAGGGACCACCTAAACGGCAACAGTGTCACTCTCGATATGGGCGGCACCAGTGCGGATGTCGGCCTGATCTTCGATGGCGAGTTTGGCTCGACCACCGAATATGAAGTCGAGTGGGGCGTGCCGATAAGTGCGCTCTTTATTGACTACATCACCATCGGCGCCGGCGGCGGTTCGATCGCCCATGTTGATAGCGGTGGATTTTTGTGCGTCGGGCCGAAAAGCGCCGGCGCTGAACCTGGGCCTGCCTGCTATGGCCGCGGTGGCACGGAGCCAACCATTACCGACGCCAATATTGTGCTTGGGCGGCTTGATCCGGAATTCTTTCTCGGCGGGCGCATGAAGCTGAAGCCCGAGCTGGCCCACGCGGCGGTCGCCGCGCTGGGCAAAGAATTAGGATTGGATGTCGAAGATACAGCGGTGGCCGTCCTCGATACCGCGGCGGAAAATATGGCCGATGCCATTCGTCTGATGACGGTCGAGCGCGGCCTCGATCACCGCGAATTCGGCTTGGTGGCGTTTGGCGGCGCCGGCTCGCTGCACGCCTCCGACGTCGCGGCGCGGCTCAATATGGCGCGCGTCGTGGTGCCGCCCCACCCGGGCCTCTGTTCGGCGCTCGGCACGCTCTTGACCAACCAGCGCGTCGACCGCGCGCGTACCGTGCTGCATCGCTCGGACCGGATCGATTTCGCCGCGCTCGGCGGGCAGATCAGCGAGATCGCCGGCGAAGCGGAAGCAGAACTGCGCCGCGAGGGACTCGTGGGCGAAGCCGAGAAACGCGTTCTTCTCAACATGCGTTATCTCGGCCAGAGCTTTGGCGAGCTAATTACCCTGACTGGCCTTGAAATTGATGCGGCGATGTTTGAGCAGTCGATCCAGGATCTGCATGTCCGCCATGAAGAGCTTTATGGCTATTCCATGCGCGACAAGGTGGTCGAGATTACCGAGGTGCGCGTGGTTGCGCTCGGCGAAGAGGCTGCGGAAGCGGTATTTAATACACCGGCAGGCGGCGATAGCGCGGAATTTGGCAAGCGCCCGGTTTATTTTTCCAGCGACGGCTTCATCGAGACGACAATCTATCGCCGCGAAGCGCTCTCGGCAGGGGCACGCATCGAGGGTCCGGCGTTGATCGAGGAGATGGATTCGACCACTCTCGTCCATCCCGGCGGTACGGTTGAAATTCAGCTCGATGGCAGCATGCTAGTCAATGTACGCAGCGCGGCGGATAGTCTGGCTACGGCGCAAACGCCTGAGCGCGATCCCGTGACGCTCACCATCGTCAACAATGCGCTCAGGAATATCTGTGACGAGATGGCAAGCACCATGGTGCGCACTGCCTATTCGCCGATCTTCAGCGAATCGCGCGATTTCTCCTGCATGATTTTCGACAAGGACCGCCGCCTGGTCGGCCAGGCCGAAATGAATCCGGCAATCATCTGCGCTGGTCTGCACACCGTGCCGCACTGCGTTGACGAGCTTGGCCTTGAGAATTTCTTGCCCGGTGACGTGATTGTCCATAACGACCCCTATCGCGGCCAATGTCATATGCCGGAGCACCTTTTGATGAAACCGGTGTTTCTTGACGGCGAATTAATCGGCTTTGCCGCTAATATCGCCCATATCGCTGAAATTGGCGGCATGGCGCCGGGTTCGTTCGCCACCACCGCGACCGAAGTGTTTCAGGAAGGCCTGCGCCTGCCGCCGGTCAAACTGATGGCGGAGGGGGAATATGTGAAGGATGTGTGGCGCATCGTCATGGCCAATCACCGCACGCCGAATACCACCTGGGGCGATTTTCACGCCATTATGGGCTCGCTCACCACCGCTGAGCGGAGGCTTCAGGCGTTGGTCGCGCGGCTCGGCGTCGATGCCTTCAGCCGCATCGGCGATGCCCTGATCGAGCATGCCGAGCAATGGACACGCACCGAAATCGGAAAGCTGCCGAACGGAACTTATGAATATGAGGATTTCTTCGAGGATGACGGCGTCGTCGCCACGCCATATACCATCCGCTCCAAGGTCGAGATCATGGACGATGAAATCATCGTCGACCTCTCCGGCTCCGACGCCCAGGCGCTCGGCCCGATCAATGTCACCTATGTCGCCACTTCGGCGGCCGGCTGCACCGCCGTTTTACAGAGCATCAGTGCGCGCGATGTACCGCTCAACAGCGGCTGTTTTAAGCCGATCAAGGTCATCGCGCCGCCCGGAACGGTGGTCAATCCGGTGTTTCCAGCGCCGAGTGTGGCCGGTAACACGGAAGGCCAGCCGCGCGTTATCACCGCCGTGCAAGGGGCGCTCGCCCAGGCGATTCCGGAGCGCGTCGGCGCGGCGGAAGGCGGCTCGGCCTGTAATCTACTGCTCGGCGGCGTCCATCCCGATACCGGTGAATTCTACACCCACTATCAGCTCGACGGCGGCGGCTGGGGCGGGCGCCGTTCGATGGATGGCAACAGCGCGCAATGCCCGGCCCATGCCAGCACCATCCGCGCCACGCCGATCGAGGTATTCGAAAGCCGATTTCCCTTACGCACGTTGGAATACAGCCTGCGCCCCGATTCGGGCGGCGCCGGCACCTGGCGCGGTGGGCTTGGTATCCGCCGGGTATTCGAGGTGACATCCGATGAGGTCACGGTAAGCGCCTTATTTGACCGCATGAAGGATGGGCCGTGGGGCCTCTGGGGTGGCGCGGACGGCACGCCGGGTGGCATTTTCGTGCGCCAGAACGGCTGTGCCGACTATCGCACCTTTACGGAAGTTTTCGGCTGCGTCAGCCCGACAAAATTCGTCAATATCAAGCTGAAGCGCGGCGATTTGATTCTGCTTCTCTCACCTGGTGGCGGCGGTTACGGCGCGCCGGGCGAGCGCGCGGAACAAGCCGTGCGCGATGATTTTGCTGATGGATTTATCAGCGCCAAGGGCGTTGAGACCTATGGCCAGGACGCGAAGAACTATTGACAGGGTAGAATCGCCTGTGATTCCTTAACTCTATGGATCATGTGATTCGCGAATTCCGCAAACGGGCGCGCTATTTGATTGCGCCCTTATTGGGTTCGTTGGCGCTTGTGTATCTCGCTTATTATGGCGTGCAGGGCGATGGCGGGCTGTTGACGTGGATTCAGCGTGGCCAGGATGTGGCCGAGGCAAAGCAGCAATTGGAAGTCGAACGCGGACGGCGCGATGCGTTGGCCCATCGGGTTGCGCTGTTGCGCCCGGAAAGCCTTGATCTTGACCTGTTGGATGAGCGGGTGCGGGCGGTACTTAATCTGGTGCAGCCGGGTGAGCTGATCTTGATGGAGCGTCAGCGCGACGGCTGAATTCGCTCACTCTTTCTTCATGATTAAAATACATAGTATGACAAATAATTATTGCGCTCGCGCTCTTGCCAGCCTGCCGTGCTGGGGGTAGCTTGGGCGTTCCAATCCTCTGCCCAGATGAGTGGGTTGCTGCAGTTGGGAGAATTCATGGCCGGCGCCAAAAAAAAATCAAAAACTACGAAATCAGGAGCGAAGCGCGGCGCAAAACCCGCCGCGTCGCACGAGATCCTGGAAACCTATTACCGTGAGATGCTGAGGATCCGCCGCTTCGAGGAAAAAGCGGGGCAGATGTATGGCATGGGGCTGATCGGCGGCTTTTGTCACCTTTATATCGGCCAGGAAGCGGTGGTAACCGGCCTGCAACACGCGCTCGAGCCGGGCGATAGCGTGATTACTGGCTATCGTTGCCACGCCCATATGCTGGCGGCAGGCGCTGACCCACGCGCTATCATGGCGGAACTGGCCGGGCGCGCCGGCGGCGTTTCAAAGGGCAAGGGCGGCTCCATGCATATGTTTATCCCCGAGGGCGGTTTTTACGGCGGCCACGGCATTGTCGGCGCCCAGGCGCCGCTAGGCGCCGGTTTTGGCTTTGCCAACAAATATCGCGGCAATGATCGCGTCTCAGTGACCTTCTTCGGCGATGGCGCGGCCAACCAGGGGCAGGTGTTCGAGGCCTTTAATATGGCGGCACTGTGGAAGCTGCCGGTGATCTTCGTCATCGAAAATAATCAATACGCCATGGGCACCTCGATTGCCCGCTCGACCGCCAATAAGGAACTGTGCCAGCGCGGTGAAGCCTTCGGCATTCGCGGCCAGCAGGTTGACGGCATGGATGTTCTGGCTGTTAACGCGGCAACCGAAAAAGCGGTGGCGCAATGCCGCGCCGATGAGGGCCCGGTGTTGCTCGAAATGATGACCTATCGTTACCGCGGCCATTCCATGTCCGACCCGGCCAAATACCGCACTCGCGAGGAAGTCTCCAAGGTGCGCCAGGAGCGTGACCCGATTGAGCATGTGCGCGACCTGTTGGTTGAGGCCGGCTTTGCCGATGATGATTCACTGCGCGAGGTCGATAAAGCGGTTAAAGCCGAGATCAATGACGCCGCCGATTTCGCACAGAATAATTTACCGCCCGCGGCGGATGAGTTGTTCACTGATATCACCGTGTCGGCTTAAGCGGTGGGGGTGTGAAAAAAATGGCTGAACTAACCGTTCGCGAAGCTCTGCGTGATGCCATGGCTGAGGAAATGCGCCGTGACGGCGATGTTTTCCTGATGGGCGAGGAAGTGGCGGAGTATCAGGGTGCTTATAAGGTGAGCCAGGGCTTGCTCGAGGAATTCGGCGCCAGGCGAGTGATCGATACGCCGATTACCGAGGCCGGTTTTGCCGGCATCGGCATTGGTGCGGCGATGGCCGGCCTGAAGCCGATTGTCGAATTCATGACCTTCAATTTTGCCATGCAGGCGATTGATCAGATCGTCAATTCGGCGGCCAAGACCAATTACATGTCGGGCGGGTTGGTCAGTGTGCCGATTGTTTTTCGCGGCCCAAACGGCGCGGCGTCGCGCGTCGCTGCCCAGCATTCGCAATGCTATGCCAGTTGGTATGCGCATATTCCCGGCCTGAAAGTGATCGCGCCATATTCGGCGAGCGATGCCAAGGGTCTGTTAAAGGCAGCCATCCGCGATCCCAACCCGGTGATCTTTCTGGAAAACGAAATTCTCTACGGCCAAAGTTTTGAAGTGTCGGATAGTGTAGATCATATTGTTCCGATCGGCAGCGCCAATGTGGTGCGCCCCGGACGTGATGCGACCATCGCCACTTTTTCGCTCATGGTCGGCAAGGCGCTTGAGGCGGCGGAGGCGCTGGCCGGAGAAGGCATTGATGTGGAAGTGATTGATCTTCGCTCCATACGCCCGCTCGATATGGATACGATCCTCACCTCGGTGCAAAAGACCAATCGCCTGATTACGGTGGAAGAGGGCTGGTCGACCGCCGGAATTGGCGCCGAGATTTCGGCGACGGTGATGGAACGGGCGTTTGATTTCCTCGACGCACCTGTGAAGCGTGTCGGCGGCAGCGATGTGCCGCTGCCCTATGCCGCCAATCTGGAAAAACTGGCGCTGCCGCAAGCTGAGACCATTGCCGATGCGGCGCGCCAACTCTGCAGTTCAAACTAAAACACTGCGCCTCCAGGCGCAGAAGAATAATTCAAGGAGACCTACGCTATGTCGATAAACGTGCTCATGCCAGCACTGTCGCCCACAATGACAGAAGGCAATATCGCCACGTGGATGAAGAAGGAGGGTGATGAAATCTCCTCCGGAGATCTGTTGTGCGAGATCGAAACCGACAAGGCGACAATGGAAATTGAAGCTGTTGATGGCGGCACGCTGGGTAAGATCGTTACGCCCGATGGCATGGAGAATGTGCCGGTCAATGCGGTGATTTGCGTCATCCTCGAAGAGGGTGAAGACCCCTCGGTGCTGGACAATCTCGAAATCCCGGAAGCCGCACCTGTTGTTGCTGTTGATGCCCCTGTCGCAGCTATTGCCGCAGCGCCTGCATCTGTTGCGGCGCCCACGCCCGCGCCCGCACCGGCGGCAGAAGCAGCGGCGCCTGCTGCCAATTCTGGTGGGCGCATTTTCGCCAGTCCGCTGGCGCGCCGCATGGCCGCGCAGGCGAGTTTGGATTTATCGGCGATTGCCGGCAGCGGCCCCAAAGGGCGGATTGTCAAAGCAGATATCGAAGCAGCCCTGGCCGGCGGCGGTGCAACTGCAACTGCAACTGCAACTGCACCCGCGCCTGCACTGGCGGCGGTTCCGCTCGCTGCCATCGGCCCTTATCAGGACATTCAGACCAGCAAGATGCGCAAGGTCATTGCTCAGCGCTTGCAGGAAGCCAAGCAGACGGTGCCTCATTTCTACCTGACCATCGATTGTGAAATCGGTGCGCTCCTCAATGCGCGTAAAGAGCTGAATGAGCGTTCCGACGATTACAAGCTGTCGGTCAATGATTTCGTCGTCCGCGCCTCAGCGCTTTCGCTGCGCAAGGTGCCGGAATGCAATGCGTCGTGGATTGATGGCGGCATCCGCCAATATAGCGGCGTCGATATCTCAGTCGCCGTCGCCATCGATGATGGTTTGGTGACGCCGATCCTACGCAACGCCGATCATAAAGGGCTGAGCACGCTATCCGACGAGATGAAGGAACTGGCCGGACGGGCGCGCGCCAAGCCCATGGGACTGATGCTCGAAGAATATCAGGGCGGCACCTTCAGCATCTCCAATCTCGGCATGTTCGGCATCAAGGAATTCGCGGCTATCATCAATCCGCCGCAATCCATGATCCTTGCCGTCGGCGCTGGCGAGCAGCGCCCGGTGGTGAAGGACGGCGCACTTGCGGTGGCAACCATGATGTCGTGCACGCTCTCGGTCGATCACCGGGTCGTCGATGGCGCCGCCGGCGCGCGCTTCCTCAATGCCTTCAAGGGTCTGATCGAAGACCCGATGACCATGCTGCTTTAGTCGCTTTTCAAAACACACGCAGCGGAGAATATCATGGCTGAAACATCGTTCGACGTCGTCATTCTGGGCGGCGGGCCTGGCGGCTACGTTGCTGCTATTCGGGCTGCGCAATTGGGCCTTAAAGCCGCCGTTGTGGAGCGCGAGAATTTGGGCGGCATTTGCCTCAATTGGGGCTGCATCCCGACCAAGGCTTTGCTCAAGGTATCGGAAGTGCGCCACACCCTGGAGCGGCTCGATGAATTCGGCCTCTCCTGCGGCGAAGTGAAATTCGATATCGAGAAGATCGTCAAGCGCTCGCGCAAAGTAGCGGGCCAACTTTCCAAGGGCGTCGAGTTTCTGCTCAAGAAAAATAATGTGCCGGTGTTTGTCGGCGAGGGCCGTTTGGCCGGCAAGGGAAAATTGGCGGTCAGCAAAGATGGCAAGGAAGTAGCCACACTCAGCGCCAAGCATATCATCATCGCCACTGGCGCCCGCGCCCGCGCTCTACCCGGGCTTGAGCCCGACGGCAAACTGATCTGGACCTATAAGGAAGCAATGGTGCCGAGCGCCATGCCGACGAGCCTGCTGGTAGTCGGCTCGGGCGCGATTGGTATGGAGTTTGCCAGCTTCTATTCGGATATGAGCGCCAAGGTTACTGTGGTCGAGGTTATGCCGCGCGTGCTGCCGGTTGAGGATGCCGAGATATCCGCCTTGGCCGAGAAGCAGTTTAAAAAGCAGGGCATGGAAATCTTCACCGGCGCCACCGTGCAATCGCTCGAAAAACAGGGCAAAAATGAGGTGCGTGCGACCATCAAGACGGCTGACGGAAAATCCCAGCAGCGCGATTTCGAACGCGCCATCCTGGCCGTCGGCATTGTTGGTAATGTAGAGAATATTGGCCTTGAAGATAGCGCCGTTGAAGTGGATCGCGGCCACATCAAGACCGATACCTGGATGCAAACTGGCGAGCCTGGTGTTTATGCTATAGGCGACGTCACCGGCCCGCCTTGGTTGGCCCATAAGGCATCGCATGAGGGTGTGCTGTGCGTTGAGAAAATTGCCGGCGTTGATGGTTTGCACCCGATGGATGTCAGCAATATTCCCGGCTGCACCTATAGCCGTCCGCAAGTGGCCTCAGTTGGCCTCAGCGAAGCGGCGGCGGAGAAAAAGGGACATAAGGTGCGCGTTGGGCGCTTTCCCTTTGTTGGCAATGGCAAGGCGATTGCCATGGGCGAGGCCGAGGGCATGGTCAAAACCGTGTTTGACGCAAAAACTGGAGAATTGCTCGGCGCCCATATGATCGGCGCTGAAGTGACTGAGTTAATCCAAGGTTATACAATTGCCAAGACAATGGAATGTACCGAGGCGGATCTGATGCACACCATCTTCCCCCATCCAACACTTTCGGAAATGATGCATGAATCCGTACTTGACGCTTATGACCAAGCGATCCACATCTAATTCAATGATCGCGGGAGGCAAAGTTGATGAATAATTCAGGCGTGACACCTATCAAAGAACGGGCCAAACGAATTCCCAAGCCGCCATGGCTGCGCGTGAAGGCGCCGAATTCGGGCGCGTATAACGCGACGCGCAAGCTCATGCGGACCCATAAGCTGAATACGGTTTGTGAAGAGGCGGCGTGCCCGAATATTGGCCAATGCTGGGCGCAGGGTCATGCGACGGTGATGATTTTGGGCTCGGTCTGTACCCGCGCCTGTGCCTTCTGCAATATCGCCACCGGGCGGCCCGATCAGCTTGATCCGCATGAACCCGAAGAATTGGCGCGCGCTGCGGAATCGCTCGGCCTCAGCCACATGGTGATCACTTCGGTCGACCGCGATGATCTCGCTGATGGCGGCGCCCATCAATTTGTCCGCTCCATTGAATGCATGCGCGAGACGTCGCCTGACACCACAATCGAAGTGCTGACGCCTGATTTTCGCAATAAGCCGGGCGCGCTTGCGCAAGTGGTGACGGCCAAGCCGGATGTGTTCAATCACAATCTCGAAACCGTGCCCCGGCTCTATACGGAAATTCGCCCCGGCGCGCGCTATTACCATTCGCTGCGTCTGCTTGATCAGGTAAAGCAGCAGGATCCCTCCATTTTCACCAAGTCCGGCATTATGGTTGGCCTCGGCGAAGAGCGGCGCGAAGTGTTGCAAGTGATGGATGATTTGCGCACGGCGGATGTGGATTTCATCACTATTGGCCAATATCTCCAGCCAACCCAACGCCATCATGAAGTGATGCGCTTCGTCACGCCGGATGAGTTCAAGGAATATGAGCGTCTTGCCTATGCCAAGGGCTTCCTCATGGTCTCGGCAACGCCGCTGACACGCTCGTCCTATCTGGCCGGCGATGATTTCGCCAAGCTTCGCGCCAACCGGCAGGCAAAGCTCGCGGCCACAGGCGGGGCGGGCAACGAGGCCTAGCTTCAACATGACGAAACATGTTGAAAAGCGTGTGATGAGCCATACGCCGCAGCACATGTTCGAGCTGGTGGCGGATGTTGAACGCTATCCCGAATTTCTGCCCTGGTGCCTGGGCACCCGCATTACCAAACATGAAGCGGATATGTTGGAGGCCGATATGTTGATCGGCTTTCGCATGTTCCGTGAGCGTTATGGCTCCCATGTGGAGCTCGATCGCGCCGGCATGGAAATCAATGTGCGCTTTACCCATGGACCGTTTCGCTATCTACTCAATCGCTGGCGCTTTCTGCCGCATGAGAATGGTTGCGAAATAGATTTTTTCGTCGACTTTGAATTCCGCTCACGCCTGTTGCAGACAGTTATTGGAGCACTCTTTACCGAGGCGGTGCACCGAATGGTGCGCGCCTTCGAGACTCGGGCGGATGAGCGTTTTGGCACTGCTGCTGACAAGCCAGAGAAAGACACCGCAGCACAGGCCGATTGATTCAGGCGCTGGCGCTGTGCCCGCTAACGGCGGCTATGGCCATATCAAGCGCGGTTTCGATAGTGGCGTCGCGGACCGCATCCCGGTCGCCAGAGAATACGCAGCGTTCATGTGCTGTCTGGCTGCCCTTAAGCGCGCAGGAGATGTGCACCAAGCCAACCGGCTTTTCCGCCGAGCCACCATCGGGGCCGGCAACACCGGTGACCGCTATTGAAAGTGCTGCGTTGGAATGCTTGAGCGCTCCTTCGGCCATGGCCCGGCTGACCTGTTCACTGACCGCGCCAAGCTCATTAATCAATTCCACCGGAACGCCGATCATTTCGATCTTGGCGTCGTTGGAATAGGTCACAAAGCCACGCTCGACAACATCTGAAGATCCGGCGATGGCTGTCAGGCAGCCGGCAATCAATCCGCCGGTGCAGGATTCCGCAGTAGCGATTTTGATATTCTGCTGGCGGCAGGCGGCCAATAGCTTTTTGGCCCTCTGGCTAAGCCTGGCGGCAAACATTATATGCTGGTCCACATCCAGATATTCCACAGGATGATCGCCGCCAATGCGCCGGCCAGGATGTCGTCAAACATCACGCCAAAGCCGCCTTTAATGCGCTTATCAGCAAGGCCAATCGGCCATGGCTTAATGATGTCAGCGAGGCGAAAGAGGGCGAAGCCGATGGCGTAAAGCACCAGATCCGGCGGCACCAGCAATAGTGCCAGCCATTGCCCGGCAACTTCATCGATGACAATCGGCCCGGCGTCATGGCTAGCGGTGCGCCGGCTAAAGCTGTGCGCGGCCCAAATGCCGACTAGAAAAACCACAACAATGCCGACCGCGAGCGCAACAACGCCGAGATAATAATTCAGCAAATAGGCAAGGGGCAGGGCGGCAAGAGAGCCCACCGTGCCGGGCGCCACGGGTGACAGACCGGCGCCAAACCAGGTGGCGAGAATATGTGCCGGATGCCAGGAAGCCGGGCGGCTGGATTCGGGTTGTGGGGCAGGGGCGGTCATGACGTCTCCGGTACGCGGCCAGGCGCCGCCGGTACACGGATAGTGGCAATCGCCTGCGCGGCGATGCCCTCGGCCCGACCGGTAAAGCCAAGCCGCTCTGTGGTCGTTGCCTTGAGGCTAATGGCATCCGGCGCCAGGCCAAGCAGGGAGATCAGGCGGCTCTTCATCTCATCTCGGTGAGGGCTTAGTTTTGGCTGTTCGCAAATCAGGGTGATATCCACATGGTCGAGTATGCCGCCTTTGGCGGCCAATAGCTTCATGGCATGGGTGACGAATATCTCCGATTTCGCATCGCGCCATTTTTCATCACTGGGCGGAAAATGTACGCCGATATCGCCTTCCGCCAGCGCGCCGAGGATGGCGTCAACTAAAGCATGCAGGGCGACATCACCGTCCGAATGGCTGGCCACGCCACGCTCAAACGGCACACGCACGGCGCACAGCATCAGATGATCGCCGCTATCGGAAAAACGGTGCACGTCATAGCCCATGCCGGTTTTTACCCGCCACGTCTGTTCTGCGGGAGAAGGAGCCTTGCCCGGCTGGTTCTCCAATAATTGCTCCGCCCGTGCCATGTCGGCCTCCGTGGTGATCTTAATATTCTCTTCCTCGCCAGCTACTAGGGCAACTGCCAGTCCGTGCAGTTCCGCCACTGCCGCATCATCAGTGGTGTTGTGACCAAGGGCGGCGCGGTGTGCGGCAAGGACTTCGGCAAAGCGAAAGGTTTGCGGTGTTTGCGCCCGCCATAAATGCCGCCGTGCCACATCCTGTTCAATCATTCTGTCATCTGCAGAGGCGCGTTTCAGACTGTCGCTGAGCGGCGTGGCGGCAATGGCGCCAATATTCTCGTTCAAGGCGTCCAAACTGCGTTCAATGATGGCGACGCTGACCAATGGACGGGCGCCGTCATGGATAAGCACGGCGTCAGGAGAATCGGCGGCCAGACTTTCCAGCCCGAGGCGCACTGAATCCTGGCGCGTCTTGCCACCGGCGACCGGCGGCAGAAGCTTTTGCTGCATGTTGCTATCCAACACCGAAACCGCGTTCTGATAGAGCGCATCATCGCTTGGGTGAATGACTACGCGCACCGCATCAATGATGGGCAGGCTAGCGAAGGTCGCGACGCTATGGGCGAGGATGGAGCGGCCCTGGAGATCGCGATATTGCTTGGGCAGCGGGCCGCCGACACGGTGGCCGCGACCAGCGGCGACAATCAGCGCGATATTGCGCGGCATGGTTCCTCATTCGATAAATCAAAAAATAAACCTATCGCTTTGGCCCGCGATTCGCCACTCTCGGCGCGCGCCTCGGCAATTGATGCATTGCGTAAAACAGGAGAACCAAAACCATGGCCGAAAAGAGCGCACAGGAAAACTGGTTGGTTACACTGGCTGAAGGCTCAAAACGGCTAGAGAGCAAGCGCAGCCCCGACGGCAAACCCTATGAAGTGGTGATGCGTCATGGCTCCATGCATATTGGCCTCTATGCGCCGCGCAGTACCGACCCACAGCAACCGCATGTCCAGGATGAGGTCTATGTGGTGATGCAGGGCAGTGGCCAATTCATTTGTGGCGAAGAACAAAAGACGTTTGGCCCGGGTGATGTACTGTTTGTGCCGGCCGGTGTTGTGCACCGTTTCGTCGATTTCAGCGATGATTTCCAGGTATGGGTGGTTTTTTACGGTCCCGAAGGCGGAGAAAAAACATGAGAAAGACCACCTAACCTATTTACAACAAACAAAAATAATAATAGATAAATCTTTGCGTGAAATATTCTCCTTATGATACTTGCCCAACATTTGTGCAATATGGGATATGGTCAAATTATGACCACATTAAAGCCTCTTCAGGTAGGGCCGCTCAGCATTGCGGACCCGGTTTTGCTCGCGCCCATGTCCGGCGTGACGGATATGCCATTCCGTCGCCTGGTGAAGGGCTTTGGCGCCGGATTGGTGGTCTCCGAGATGGTCGCCAGCCGTGAAGTGCTGCACGATAATCGGCGAACCCGGGAATTGCTGCGGCGTTCGCGCGACGAAAAGCCGATTGCCCTACAGCTTGCCGGCTGTGAGCCCGATGTCATGGCTGAGGCCGCCAAGATGAGTGAAGATGAAGGCGTCGCCCTGATTGATATCAATATGGGCTGCCCGGCCAAGAAGGTGGTCAATGGCATGGCCGGCTCGGCGCTGATGCGGGATGAAGGCAAGGCAGGGCGAATTCTCGAAGCCGTGGTCAATGCGGTGAGCCGTCCGGTGACGCTGAAAATGCGCACCGGCTGGAATGATGACAATCGCAACGCGCCGCGCCTGGCCAAGATTGCCGAGGAATGCGGCATCGCCATGGTCACCGTGCATGGCCGTACCCGCTGCCAGCTTTATCGCGGTAGTGCCGATTGGGATTTCATCGCCAAGGTCAAAGAGGCGGTGAAAATTCCGGTGATCGGCAATGGCGATGTGACCAGCGAAGAGGACGCCAGCGAGTTGATGCGCCGCTCCGGCGCCGATGGCGTGATGATTGGTCGCGGTGCCTATGGCAAGCCATGGTTCCCGGCGCAGGTGGCTTATTATTTACGCCACGGCAAGAAGCTGCCGGCGCCCGGCCTGGCCGAACAACGTGCGGCACTGTTGCACCATTATGACGGCCTATTGTCCCATTACGGTGTGGACGTCGGCGTGCGCGTGGCGCGAAAACATATTGCCTGGTATTGCGCGGATTTGCCGGGCGAGCGCGAATTTCGTGCCCGCATCAATCGTATGGATGAAGCGGCACAGGTTATCAACGAGATTGAACAGTTTTATTTGCCCCTGGCCGATATGGCCGATATAGCCGATACGGCAAGTAGGGCAGATATGGCGTCAAAAACGACTGTCGCCCCTCTAGCCGCGCCGGCTGCCATATGAATACAGAATTACTGCCACGCCAAACCGTTGCGCCCGAGGCCGTGTCATACGACGCGGAAATTCTTGATGCCTTGCCGTTGGCCGTTCTATTGATCGCCGAAGATGGCGCCATTCTGCACGCCAACCCGGCGGCGGAAGAACTGTTTGCCATCAGCCGTAGTGTTCTCGCCAAGCACGGCCTGACGCGCGTCGTTGCGCCCTATAGCAGTCTGCTCACCCTTATCGAACAGGTGCAAAGCAGCGACCAAACCCTTTATGCCTATGGCGTAGCGTTGGAATTACCGCGCGGCGGCGGCGAGCAGGCGGTCGATGTGCGCGCAGCACCACTGCATTATGCGCCTTCAAGCGCGCCCGGCCATGTCGTCCTGACGCTGACCCATCACACCGTTGCCGAGCAGCTCAACCAGCGCGCCCAGCAGCGTGAAGCAGGGCGCTCCAATGCTGCCATGGCGGCCACATTGGCGCATGAGGTGCGCAATCCACTCTCTGGTATTCGCGGCGCCGCGCAATTATTGGAAAGCGGCGCCAGTGAAGGAGACAAGGAATTGGCGCGCATGATCCGCGATGAAAGCGATCGTATCGGTGCGCTAATTGATCGTATGGAAGTGTTTGGCGATACGGTGCCTGAAGCCAAGACAGCGCTTAACGTGCATCAATTACTCGACCATGTGCGCACTCTGGCGCAATCCGGTTTTGCCTGTCAGGCTGAGATCAAGACGGTTTATGACCCTTCTTTGCCATTAGTCGCCGGCAATCGCGATGCGCTCGTTCAGACATTTCTCAATTTGTTCAAGAATGCCGCCGAAGCCCTGCCGGCGCGCGGCGGTATTATCACTATCAGCACCAGTTATGAACATGGCCTCAGCGTCAGCAGTGGCGGGCGTCTTCGGGTGCAATTGCCGATCGCCATTCGCATTGCGGATAATGGCGTCGGTATTGCCGAGGATTTACGCGATTGCCTGTTTGAGCCGTTCGTCACCAATAAGTCGAGCGGCAGCGGCCTTGGCTTGGCGCTGGTGGCAAAAACAGTTGCCGATCATGGCGGCGTTATCGATGTGGAAGCGGTCGAGGGTAAAACCATATTCCGCATTCTGCTGCCCGCCGCCACAGGTGAGGAGGCGCGCGCATGACGCCATCTTCGGGCGAGCGCTTCTCAACCATCCTGGTGGCCGACGATGATCGCTCTATTCGCACGGTTTTGCATCAAGCGATGGCGCGTCTCGGGTATCAGGTGCAAGTCACCAGCACCATTGCCACGCTATGGAAATGGGTCGATCAGGGCATGGGCGATCTAATCATTACCGATGTTATGTTTCCCGATGGTGATGCGCTCGATATCTTGCCGCGCATCAAGAGGGCGCGCCCGGGATTGCCAGTGATCGTCATGAGTGCGCGCAATACCCTGCAAACGGCGGTGCGCGCGACCGAGCAGGGCGCATTTGAATATTTGCCCAAACCGTTTGATCTCAATGAAGTAGCGCGCGCCGTGCGGCGCGGCTTGGCCGGCGCGGCGCGCAGCCAGATCAACGAACCACCAAGCGAAGACGGCGATTTGGAATTTGACGAGCGCCTGCCGTTGATTGGCCGCGCGCCGGCGATGCAGGAAATCTATCGCACCCTGGCGCGCCTCATGAGCACTGACCTCTCAGTCATGATCACCGGTGAATCCGGTACCGGCAAAGAACTGATTGCGCGTGCCTTACACGAATATGGAAAACGACGAGCTGCGCCGTTTATCGCCATCAACATGGCGGCGGTGCCACGCGACCTGGTGGAGAGCGAGTTATTCGGCCACGAAAAGGGCGCTTTCACCGGAGCGGTGGCGCGCAAGCAAGGGCGTTTCGAACAGGCCGATGGCGGTAGCCTGTTTCTCGATGAAGTTGGCGATATGCCGTTTGAGGCGCAGACCCGTCTGCTGCGAGTGCTGCAAGAAGGTGAATTTATTCCGGTCGGCGGGGTCAAGGCGCGGAAAGTGGATGTGCGCATCATCGCTGCGACCCATCGCAATTTGCGCCAGATGGTCGCACAGGGACTGTTCCGCGAGGATCTGTTTTTCCGCCTGAATGTTGTGCCTATGCGCTTGCCGCCACTGCGTGAACGCAAGGAGGATATCCCGCTCCTGATGCGCCATTTTCTCGTGCGCGCGATGAATGAAGGCTTGGCAAGCAAGAGCATCACGCCGGCGGCCATGCGCCGCCTGAAGGCGCATGACTGGCCGGGTAATGTACGTGAATTAGAAAATCTGGCGCGCCGATTGGCGGCTTTGCACGCCGAAGAAATAATCGAGAAAGACGCGATTGAGAGTGAGTTGGCGGAGAGTGATGCGGCGCTGATTGAGCATGCGCCGGATGAAAGTCCAGCGTTAACGCAGAATGGCACTGCGGATGAAGGCCTCAGCCTCGTGGTAGAGCGCCATTTGAGCAAATATTTTGCCGCCCATGAAGGGGCGCTGCCATCGCCCGGACTTTATGGCCGAATACTCAGGGAGATCGAACGTCCGTTGGTTTCCATTTCACTGATTGCCACGGGGGGGAACCAATTGAAGGCGGCGGAACTCCTCGGCCTCAACCGCAATACATTGCGCAAAAAAATTCGAGACCTCGATATTCATGTGGTTCGCGGCATGAGGCAGGATTTTGACGGAACTAAATAACCAGTCGGATCATTCCATCGAGCCGCCTCGGGAATCACCGCCCGAGATATCGGCTGTCATACCGTTCCGACTGCGTTTCATGCGCTGGTCTCAGGCGGTTGGCGGGTCGCGCAAATTAGCGATTGTCGTGGCCATTGCGGCGTTTGTTTCCGGCCTGGCCACCTACGGCGCCATGAGTGGCGCCGCGCCGTTTGGCGCCAATCCCAAAAATGTTCTGATATTGCTCAATATCGATTTGGTACTGTTGCTTATTTTGGGTGCTATTGTTTCGGTGCGCTTGGTGCGCCTCTGGCTCGAGCGTCGGCGTGGCTCCGCCGGCTCCAGGCTGCACACCCGATTAGTTGGCTTGTTTAGTCTGGTATCCGTAACGCCGGCAATTGTGGTGGCTGTGTTCTCGGCATTGTTTTTGAATTTTGGCCTTCAGGCGTGGTTTTCAAAACAGGTCTCGACCGCCCTGGATCAATCCCTCGTGGTGGCGGAATCCTACATGGCTGAGCACCGTGAGGCGATTAGCGGCCACGCTCTGGCGATGGCCAATGATCTCAATAGCCAGGCACCATATCTGATTCAAAATCCGGCGCGTCTCAATCAATTGGTCGGGCGCTTAGCGGAATTGCGTTCGCTTTCCGATGCAGCGGTATTAAACCGTAACGGTAAAATATTGGCCCGTAGCGGGCTCAGTTTTGCGCTTGAATTAGAACGCATTCCCGAACAGGCTATGCTGAGCGCTGCTGCTGGCGAAGTGGTGATTTTGACCAATGAGACGGATGACCGGGTGCGCGCCCTGGTGCGCCTTGTCGCTTTCGCCGATGCCTATCTCTATGTCGGTCGCTACATTGAGAGCCGCGTGCTCAACCATGTGCAGCAGGTTCAGGGAGCTGTCGGGCAATATAAGCAGCTTGAAAATCGACAATCCGGATTTCAGGTTAACTTTGTGCTGATCTTTTTCGTTGTCGCATTGCTGGTGTTGCTGGCGTCGGTATGGGTTGGGTTGGCCTTTTCAAATCAATTGGTGGGGCCGATCCGAAGCTTGATTTTAGCGGCCGAACGGGTGCGCGCTGGCGAGCTGTCGGCACGCGTCGAGGAAAAAGATTCCGGTGATGAGATTTCCTCGCTGAGCCGTGCCTTCAACCGCATGACCGACCAGTTGGAAGAACAGCGCCATGAGCTGGTTGAAGCCAACCGGCAATTGGATGAACGCCGCCAATTCACCGAGGCCGTCCTCGGTGGTGTTACGGCCGGTGTTATCGGGCTTGATGCAAGTGCCCTGATTACACTGCCGAATCGCTCCGCCCTCAGCCTTCTCGACGTGAGCGCCGATGAGGTAACCGGACGCTCGGTTGAAGAGGCGATTCCGGAGATGGCCCACCTATTGCGCGAAGCTCAAGCGCGCCCAGACCGCTTGATCGAACAGCAGATCGAACTCGACCGCGGGGACCGCAAACGCACCCTGCTGGTGCGCATCGTGGAGGAAAGTGTCGAGGGCGAAAATATCGGCTATGTCGTCACCTTTGATGACATCACAGCGCTCGTTTCCGCCCAGCGTACCGCCGCCTGGGCCGATGTGGCGCGCCGTATTGCCCATGAAATCAAGAATCCGCTGACGCCTATCCAATTATCGGCAGAGCGCCTCAAGCGAAAATATTTGAAAGAGATAACCACCGAACCGGAGATTTTCTCTGCCTGCACCGATACCATCGTACGCCAGGTTGGTGATATCCGTCAGATGGTCGATGAGTTTTCATCCTTTGCGCGCATGCCGACGCCGGTCATGCAGCGGGAGAATTTAGGGCAAATTACCCAACACGCCGTTTTACTGCAGCGCGTCGCCAACCCTGAAATCGAATTTACCCTCGACCTGCCGGATGCCGCAGTCAAAATGGATTGCGATTCCCGCCAAGTCGGCCAATGCCTGACCAACTTATTGAAGAATGCGGTTGAAGCGATTGAGGGCCGGGGAGATGACCCTGCCAACAGTGGTGAGGCTGGGAAAATTATTATTCATGTGCGTAGTGATAAGGACGATCAGATCATCGAAATTGAAGACAATGGCCCTGGCTTGCCGGCAGAAAATAGAGAGCGGCTTACAGAGCCCTATATCACCACTCGGGCGCATGGCACCGGCCTTGGTCTGGCAATTGTGAGCAAAATCATGGAGGATCATAATGGCGAACTTACCTTGTCGGATCGCCCGGACGGCGGCGCCATCGCGACGCTACGCTTTCCTGCGGCGGCGCACGGTAAAATTCAAAATGAGACCGTAAACATGAATTCTAGGAATTAAGACCTGATGGCTCACGATATTCTCATTGTTGATGACGAAGAAGATATTCGCATGTTGGTCGCTGGCATCCTCGAGGATGAGGGATACAAGACCAGCGTTGCGGCAGACAGTGATGCGGCTCTGGAGGCGCTGGAGGTCAGTCCACCGCCGGCCTTACTGATTCTGGATATCTGGCTGCAGGGCAGCACGTTGGACGGGATGGAACTCCTGAACATGCTGCGTCGCCTGCACCCAGAACTGCCGATTATCATGATCAGTGGCCATGGTAATATTGAGACCGCCGTGTCGGCGATAAAATTGGGTGCCTATGATTTTATAGAAAAACCGTTCAAATCGGACCGACTATTGTTGCAGATTACGCGCGCGCTTGAAGCTGCGAGTCTACGCCGGGAAAATACCGAGCTGAAACTGCGCGTTGGGCCGGAGCCGGTCTTGATCGGCGAATCAGGTGTTATTGGTTTGCTCCAGGCGGCGATAAAAAAGGTCGCCCCCACGGGCAGCCGGGTAATGATCTCCGGCCCGGCAGGGTCTGGCAAAGAGGTGATTGCACGCCTCATCCACGATCAATCTTATCGGCGTGACGCACCCTTCGTGGTGGTTAATTCGGCTATGATGCGGCCGGAAAGTCTCGAGCAAGAATTGTTCGGGTCGGAGCAGGACCGTTCTGATCCGAACAGCACGCGGCACCTGGGCACGTTTGAGCGTGCCCATGGCGGCACCCTGTTTTTTGATGAGGTTGCGGATATGCCACTCGAGACACAGGGCAAGATGGTTCGGGTCATTCAGGAACAATCTTTTGAGCGCGTGGGAAGCGGGGCGCGCGTCGAGGTGGATGTGCGCATCATTGCGGCGAGCAATCGGAATCTTGTGGTGGAAATCGAGGCCAAACGTTTTCGCGAGGATTTATTCTATCGCCTGAACGTGGTGCCCATTGTGGTTCCAGCATTGCGTGAGCGGCGCGAAGATATTCCCAAATTGGCGAAATATTTTATGCAGCGTGCTGCTGAATCCTCCGGCTTGCCACCACGGGTTATTGCTGCTGATACCCTGGCCGTATTGCAGGCATGCGAATGGCCGGGCAATGTGCGTCAATTGCGCAATGTTATAGAGTGGCTGTTGATCATGTCACCGGGCACCTCTAAGGATGATGTAACGGCGGCCATGCTGCCGCCGGAATTAAGCGCGGGTGGGAGTTACATATCGGGCGACCAATGGGGCGGGGAAGTCATGGGGCTATCGCTGCGCGACGCGCGTGAAGTTTTCGAGCGCAAATATTTGTCTATCCAATTGAGCCGCTTTAGCGGCAACATTTCGCGCACGGCGCAATTTGTAGGTATGGAGCGTTCTGCCTTGCACCGCAAATTGAAGAGTCTGAAAGTATCCGACACGAAGCGTTCTCGCGAGCGGGCGCGCCCGGGGGAAGAGTTGGAAGCATGAGAGAAGCGCGAGGCATTTTCAGATGCGGGTAATTGTCTGTGGCGCCGGACAGGTTGGCTCAAGCATCGCTCGCCAGCTTGCCGGTGAGGCAAATGATGTCACGGTGATCGATAGCGACCCCGATATTGTGCAAAAACTGGCCGAGACGGCTGAGGTCAGATGCATCGTCGGCGGCGCCTCCTTGCCGGATGTACTTGAAGATGCCGGCGCCAAGAATGCCGATATGATCATTGCCGTGACCTATTCGGACGAGATCAACATGGTTGCCTGCCAGGTAGCCCATTCGCTGTTTGACGTGCCGGAGAAAATCGCCCGGGTGCGCGATCAGAGCTATTTGCAGCCGGCCTGGGCCGATCTTTACAGCCCGGACCATCTGCCCATCGATTTGATTATTTCACCTGAGGTCGAAGTGGCGCGCGCCATTGAGCGGCGCCTTCAGGTGCCCGGCGCGCTGGATATGCTGCCTTTCGGTGAAGGGCGGTTGCGTGTCATCGCGGTGCGCTGCCAGAAGGGTTGCCCGATCATCAACACGCCGCTGCGCCAACTAACTGAGATTTTTCCCGATCTCAATATCGTTGTCCTCGGTATTATGCGCGACAGTAAACTGATCGTGCCGCGCGGCGATGATCAAATGCTGGTTGGAGATGAAGTCTATTTTGTCGCCGATACCAACCATGTGGAGCGCTCCATGGCGGTATTTGGCCATGAGGAAAAAGAAGCGCGCCGTATGGTAATTGTCGGCGGCGGCAATATTGGGCTGTTTTTGGCGCATGAGTTGGAAGCTGCGCATCCTGATCTCAACCTAAAAATCATCGAGATCAACGCCAAGCGGGCGCAATATTTGGCCGAGAATTTGACCCGCACAACGGTCATTCACGGCGATGCGCTGGATAGCGATATCCTGACCGAGGTAAATATCTCCATGACGGAGGCGGTGATCGCCGTCTCCAACGATGATGAAGTCAATATTCTGGCGTCGCTCCTGGCTAAACGCGCCGGCTGTCAGCGCGCGGTGACGTTGGTTAACAGCTCCAATTATTCACCACTGATGGGCTCACTCGGGGTGGATGTGGCGGTGAGCCCGCGTGAATCCACCGTCTCAACGATCCTTCAACGTATTCGCCGCGGGCGCATCCTGGGTATTCAGTCGATCCGCGATGGTTTGGCGGAAATTGTCGAGGCCGAAGCGCTGGAAACATCACCCCTGGTAGGCAAGCCGCTTAAAGAAATTAAACTACCGAGCGGCATATTGATCGGCGCTATTTTACGCGATGGCGAGGTCATCATTCCTCGCGGCGATAGTGTTATTGCGGCGCATGATCGTGTGATTGTCTTTGCCGCCGCGGCGGCGGTGAAAAAACTTGAAAAATTGTTTGCCGTCAGCCTCGAATTCTTTTGATGGAATAATTGGAATAATGTCGAGAATAGCCTATGTGAACGGTCGCTATGTGGCCCATGCTAATGCGCAAATCCATATTGAGGATCGCGGATACCAATTTTCCGATGGCGTCTATGAGGTCGCGGCAATCTGCCGGGGGCGCATCATTGATGAAGATGGCCATCTTGTGCGCTTAAAGCGCTCATTGCGTGAATTGCGCATAGCGATTCCCATGGCAGAAGCGCCGTTTAAGCTTGTCTGCCGGGAGACGCTGCGCCGCAACCGGGTGCATAACGGCATTATCTATATTCAAATCAGCCGGGGCGTGGCACGTCGCGATCACCCGTTTCCGGACGATGTCGAAAGCGCTCTGGTGATGACGGCGCGGGCGGTGAGCTGGCCCGATGATGCCAACGAAAATAAGGGCGCTCAGGTAGCGACCGTTGCGGATATCCGCTGGTTGCGGCGCGACGTTAAATCGATCTCCCTATTGCCTAATATCCTTGCCAAACAGGAGGCGCGCGACAAAGGCGCCTATGAGGCCTGGCTGGTGGATGGCGAGGGCTTCGTCACGGAAGGGTCTTCCACCAATGCCTGGATTGTCGATGAGCGCGGCAGAATCGTGACACGGAAACTGGATCACAATATCTTGGGCGGCATCACCCGGGCGACGGTCATTAAGTTGGCGCGCGCCAATGGTTTAGAAATTGTTGAGCGGCCGTTCACAGTGGCGGAAGCGCTAGCGGCGCCGGAGGCATTTTTGACCAGCACGACCTCTTTTGTCACCGGTATCATCGGCATCGACGGCAATCAGATTGGCGATGGCACGCCAGGTCCGGTGACGCGCCTATTGCGCGGATTTTATCTCGATTATTGTCGGGAATCAGGCTCAAATCTGTCATAAAGTCATCATTCCATAGTCGAATTATTGAGCTCTTTACCATCGCTCCGGATAAATTTACCGTTTTCAGCGGGTAAATATTTGTCGTCGGCGTAAAAATACCCATATAGTTAATTAATGAAGCAGGGTGTTTGGTGCCGGAGAGTTTGTTCGACACTAAAATTGGCTCTCATAATAAATTGAGCCCTAAAAAAACTGTAGAAAAGAAGCGGGGAAAAAACCATGGCCAGTGATAAAAGCCAAAACCTTCAGGACGTTTTTCTCAACCATGTGCGTAAGGTCAAAATGCCGGTCACCATATTTTTGGTGAACGGGGTCAAACTCCAGGGCGTGATCATATGGTTCGATAATTTTTGCGTTCTATTGCGCCGCGATAATCATTCACAACTGGTTTACAAACACGCCATTTCCACGGTGATGCCCGGCCAACCGGTGCATCTATTCAATTCTGGCGGTGAAGACGAGGATGAAGTACTGGAAGATGATTAGGAGCGTTCCCTATTTCATCTGATAACGGCGTTGAGCGGGATAAAGCTGCGCTGATACGCGCTGCCGTCATACACCCAGACCTGTCGTTCGGCAGCAAAGCAAGGCAGGAACGTGGCGCCAGTGGCGGTGGCACGCGGAGCAGCGGCAATCAAACTGGCGGTACTTTGGCCGGGCGCGATAGTGCCGGGCGTCTGGAAGAAGCCGTCGGTCTGGCCGGTGCAATCGGATTGAAAATTGTTCATGCGGCGGTGGTGTCGGTGCCACGGGTGCGCCCGGCGACCCTGTTTGGCTCGGGCAAAACCGACGAGATCGGCGAAATCATTCACGAAGCCGGCGCCGGTGTGGTCATTGTTGATGGCAGTCTCAGCCCCATACAGCAGCGCAATTTGGAGCGTATCTGGGAATGCAAGGTCATCGATCGTACGGCGCTTATTCTTGAGATATTCGGCGCTCGGGCGCGCACCCGCGAGGGCAAGCTGCAGGTTGAGCTAGCCGCGCTTTCCTATCAGCGCAGCCGCCTGGTGCGATCGTGGACTCATCTTGAGCGTCAACGCGGCGGTGTTGGCTTTCTCGGCGGACCGGGCGAGACGCAAATTGAGTCTGACCGGCGGCAAATTCGTGATCGCATAGCCCGCCTAAAGCGGGAATTGAAAAATGTGGCGCGCACCCGTGGACTGCATCGTGCTGCGCGCCAGCGTGTGCCGTATCCCGTGGTCGCGCTCGTCGGATATACCAATGCCGGAAAATCGACCCTGTTTAACCGTCTGACCGGGGCGGATGTGAATGTTATGGATCAGGTGTTTGCCACCCTCGATCCGACCATGCGCGGCCTGACCCTGCCGTCACGCCGCCGCGTCATCCTCTCTGATACGGTCGGTTTTGTCTCTGAATTGCCACATGATCTGGTGGCGGCTTTTCGCGCTACGTTGGAAGAGGTCAGCGAGGCCGATCTAGTCCTTCATGTGCGCGACATCTCCCATGCCGAGACGGCTGAGCAGCGCCAAGATGTGCATGACGTATTGTCGGAACTGGGCTTGGAAGAGAAAGTCGATTCCGGCCTTATCGAAATTCTCAATAAAATCGATCAGCTTGGCGAAGCAGAGCGCGAGCGGCTTTTGTCAGCGCGCGAGCCTGGCCGTACCTATATCCCGGTGTCGGCGCTCTGCGGCGAAGGCATGGATGCGGTTTTAGTGGCTATTGACGAGGCTTTGTCGCGCAGCCGGCGAATCCTCGTCCTCGACGTGGATATCAGCGATGGTGCGGCAATGGCCTGGCTGTATCGTCATGGTGAAGTGTTGGAGCGCTCCGATAAGGACCTCACCGCCCGATTTCGTGTTGCGCTATCTCCAGCCGATGCGGATCGCCTGGAAAGGCGCTGCCAAGAGGGGCAAAAAGGCGGTGTGAACGAGGTCCGGAGTATGCCGGAAATGACTTGAAATAGCTCGATTTAGCTTCTTTTCGCCTATCTGGTTGACAGAGCACCGCTCGCGTCCCTATATACCGCCTAGCACTCGTTGGCGCGGAGTGCTAATAACCGCGCCTGCGTATCACAAATCACATAATCGAGGCATTTCGCTTCGAAACGAATGGTAGGAAATAAGCCATGAATATCAGACCCTTACAAGACCGTGTTTTGGTTCGCCGCATCACCAATGACGAAAAAACCGCTGGCGGAATCATAATTCCTGATTCGGCCCAGGAAAAGCCCGCTGAAGGCGAAATCATCGCCACCGGTGCCGGCGCGCGGGACGAGAACGGAAATATCCACGCTCTCGACGTGGCCAAAGGCAACCGCGTTCTGTTCGGCAAATTCGCCGGCACGGAAGTCAAGGTTGATGGTGAGGAACTGCTCATCATGAAAGAATCCGATATCATGGGTATCATTCAGTAGGGCAGGCTTAAAATTATGGCCAAGAAACAAATCAGCTTTTCCGACGAAACGCGCGCCAGTTTGGTGCGTGGCGCGGACAAGCTCGCCGATACGGTTCAAGTTACGCTTGGCCCGAAGGGCCGCAATGTTGTTTTTCAACAGGGCGAAGGAATGCCGCGCAGCACCAAAGACGGTGTGACGGTTGCCAAAGAAATCGAGCTTGCCGACAGGTTCGAGAATCTCGGTGCCCAGATGATCCGCAATGTCGCCGCACGTACCGGCGAAGTTGCCGGTGACGGCACGACAACAGCGACAATCATCGCCCGCGCCATTTTGCGCGAAGGCGTAAAGGGTGTGACAGCCGGGCTCAATCCGATGGGCATCAAACACGGCATTAACAAGGCCGTAAAAACGGCGGTCAAAGACATCGCCAAACGCGCCAAGTCGGTGGCAACGCACAATGAAATCAGCGATGTTGCGCGCATTGCCGCCAACAACGACCCGATGGTCGGCGAGATGATTTCGGCGGCCATGAAGGAAGTCGGCCAGCAGGGCGTCATCACGGTTGAGGAGAGCACGTCTCTTGAGAGCGAGCTTGAGATCGTCGACGGCATGCGTTTCGACAAGGGTTTTCTTTCACCCTATTTTATGACCGATGCCGCCAAGATGATCACCGAGCTCAGCAATCCTTACATTCTTCTGCATGATCAAAAAATCTCAAACCTCGCTGGTTTGATCACGGTCATGGAGAAAGTGCTAGAGACCAACCGGCCGTTGCTGGTTATCGCCGAAGATGTTGATGGCGATGCTCTGAATGGTTTGGTGGTGAATAAGCTGCGTGGCGGCATGAATATCTGCGCGGTCAAGGCACCGCTCTTTGGTGACCGTCGTCGCGCCATGCTCGAAGATATGGCCATTCTCACCGGCGGTGTGGTGGTCAATGAGGATGCCGGCAACAAGCTCGAAAATCTGACGCTAAATGATCTCGGTGAGGCGGCGAAAGTTGAAGTGAGCCGTATTGAAACCATGATTGTCGGCGGTAAGGGCACAAAAAAGGCGCTCGAACAGCGCTGTGTCCAATTGCGCAATATGCTCGCAGAGGAAGAATCCGAATACGAGCAAGAGCGCATCCAGGAACGCTTAGCCAAGCTCGTTGGTGGCGTTGCAGTCATCAAGATTGGCGGCGGCAGTGAAGCTGAAGTCAAAGCACGCCGGGATCTGGTGGACGACGCTCTGAACGCAACCCGTTGCGCGGTGGATGAAGGCATTGTACCGGGCGGCGGTGTTGCGCTGCTCAACGCCAGCCACGCGCTCAAAAGGCTGAAGGGTGCAAATGCTTCTGAAGACTTTGGTATTGCTGTGGTGCGCCGCAGCATGCCGGTTGCAGCAACTGCGATCGTCCGCAATGCCGGTGGCAATGGTGATTTGATCGTTGGCAAATTGTTGGAGGGCAAGCCGTCCAACAGGGGCTACGACTCGCAGAACGATAAATTTTGCGACATGATGAAAGCTGGCATCCTTGATTCAGCTAAAGTGGTGCGTACCGCTTTGGAAGATGCCGCATCGATTGCTGGCCTGATGATCACGGCTGAGGTCGCGATTGTTGAGATCCCGGAAGATTTGGCGATGCCTGATATGCCTGCTGGTATGGATGCTATGCATGGCGGTGGTGGCATGCCGGGTATGGGCGGCGGCATGCCAGGCATGGGTGGCATGGGTGGCATGGGTGGCATGGGCGGCGGCGGTATGCCAGGCATGGGTGGTATGGGCGGAATGCCCGGCATGGGAATGTAAATCCAAGCCAACCGACCCGTGCGGCCGTTACGTCGCGCAAGAGAATAAAGAATGGAACCGCTTCATTAGAGGCGGTTCCTTTTTTTTGACCTGTTGATGGGTGGAATTAAGGAGTATGAGGGAGCCTTGGCCTTCAGGCCAGCCTATTCTTCGTTTTTGACCTTTTCCCATATCTGATCGAGCGCTTCCAGCGGCATGTCGGCCGTCTGCTTATTACCGCTCTCCGCAATGAATTCTAAACGCCTGAATCGCCTCTCAAACTTGGCGTTTGAATCGCGCAAGGCATGCTCGGCATCAATGCCGAGATGGCGCACCAGATTGACGCAGGAAAACAGCAAATCACCGCATTCCATGCGTAAATCTTCGTTATCAGAACCTGGTGCGTCCTTAGCCGCCTCAATTTCCACCAGCTCTTCCGAGACTTTGGCAATCACCGGGCCGGTGTCCTGCCAGTCAAAGCCTACCCCAGCGGCACGCTTTTGCAGTTTTTCGGCGCGCATAAGGGCAGGGAGGGCAGCCGCGACGCCATCCAGGGCGCTTGGTTGCGTGTTCTTCTCTTTTGCTTTGGCCGCACGCTCATTGACCTTTTGAACTTCCCAGGCAGTGGTTTGTTGTTTCGCGTCCCTTATTTTAACGTCGGCAAAAACATGCGGATGGCGGCGGATCATCTTTTCCGAGATGCCGTCTGCAACAGCGTTAAAATCAAAGTGGCCGGCTTCGCGCGCCATCTCGGCATGAAAGACTACTTGCAGGAGAAGATCGCCCAACTCCTCCCGGAGCGCGTTCATGTCATCATCGCGAATTGCTTCATCGACTTCATAGGCCTCCTCGATGGTGAAGGGTGCAACGGAGGCAAAATCCTGCTCGACATCCCACGGGCATCCGTTCTCAGGGTCCCGGAGGCGGGTCATGATTTCCAATAGTTTGTTGATATTTCCCTGCATTTATCAATCCCTTAAATGCGCATAATATATATTATGGTAAATAAACAAGATTTTTTTCTCAGAGAAACTCCGTATCCCATTGATATTGCTATTATTACCCTGCCGCTAGATTCCTGCACATATATTAACTATCCAATTCCACCACCAAGCCATCATACCCCGGTTCGACGCCGTCAGGCAGTTGCGCGCTCAGGGCTTCATGGTTGAACTGATGCGACATATGGGTCAGGATTGCCCGCTCCGGCTTTACCCGTTCAATCCACTCCAGGGTCATATCAAGATGTGAATGTGTCGGATGTTCTTGAAAGCCGACGCAATCAATGATCCACAATTTGACGCCTTTAAGCGTATCAAACGAATGTTCCGGGAATTTTTTGACGTCTGTCGAATATGCCACATCGCCAAAACGGAAGCCGCTACTCAGGCTGCGGCCATGATGCTGATCGAATGGCATGACCGAAATATCACCAATATTGAATTTTTCACCGTGCTCAAAGCAATTGGCGATCAAACTTGGCCGGGTCCAAACAAAGCCCTTCATCGGTAAAAATGCATAGCCGAAGCGCTCCTGAATGATATTCATGATCGGTTCGCTGCCCCAAACATCGATTTCGCGCCGCATATTGAAGTTAATCGAGCGCAAATCGTCTATGCCATGCACATGATCCGCATGGGCATGGGTATAAAGCACCGCATCCAAGTGGCTGACGTCGGCGTCAAGAAGCTGCGCGCGTAGATCCGGCGACGTGTCGACGATGAGGCGCGTATCGCCGTGCTCGACCATTATAGAGACGCGCCGGCGCTTATTGCGCGGGTCGTCGGAGCAGCAAACCGCACAGTCGCAGCCAAGCGCTGGAACTCCGGACGATGTGCCGCTGCCCATAATGGTTATTTTCATTGATTTACAAGGCTTTGGGAATCGATTCTCGAAAATGCCCTGAAGAAGTTTTCGCCGGTTTGGGCGGCCAATTCATCATAGCTTACGCCCTTTAACTCGGCGACGTAGGCTGCCGTATCGCGCACATAGGCGGGCTCGTTGCGCTGCCCACGATGCGGTATTGGCGCCAAAAATGGTGCATCGGTTTCAACCAATATGCGCTCGATGGGCACATCGCGGACAATTTCGCGCAATGCCTCCGCGTTCTTGAAGGTCACAATGCCGGAGAGAGATATATAAAAGCCAAGTTCAAGAGCTGTTTCAGCTACTTCCCGGCCAACGCTAAAGCAGTGAATTACGCCAGGAAAGGCTCCCCTTCCCGCTTCGTCGCGCAGAATTTGGCAAGTTTCAATGTCGGCATTGCGCGTATGCACGATCAACGGCAGCTGGCATTGCCGCGCCGCCTCAATATGAATGCGAAACGCCGTCTCCTGCTCAGCGCGCGGGCTCATATCATAGTGAAAATCGAGCCCGGTCTCGCCAATTCCAATAACCTTGGGCTGCGCCTCGACGCGGCTCAGCAAATTCTCAACGCTAAACGCACCTTCCTCAGTCACATGGTGTGGATGTATCCCGACGGAGCACCAAATATGCGGATATTTATCCGCTATCGCAGATACTTGTTCAAATTGGCTGAGGCGGGTGCAAATGGTCTGCATAGCGCCAACTCCGGCCTCGGCAGCACGCGCCAACACGCCGTCCATATCCTCGGCGAAGTCTTCAAAGTCCAGATGGCAATGGCTATCGACTAGCATTCAGAGCACCGCCGCGCCTATACATCCGCCGGCGCATCATCAACAAAGCGCGGGAATACCGCCTCAGGCTTGGGCAGGCTGGTACCGGGTGCCAGAGCGCCGCCTGGGCCGAGGCTGGTAAAGTCTCGGTTGTCACTCGGGGCGCCGAGCTGATCGAGCATCCTGGCGCAGGAATCCGGCATGAAGGGCTGACAGATGATGGCCAGATGGCGGATTGCCTCGGCGGCGACGTAAAGCACGGTTGCCATGCGGGCGGGGTCGCTCTTGCGCAGCACCCAGGGCTCCTGCTCAGCGATATAGCCATTGGCCTGGCGCACAACTGTCCAAATCCGCGTTAATGCCTCGTGGAAGGACTGCTTTTCGCCGATCTCTATGCGCACGGAAGTGATCAGATCTTCTGCGGCGGCAAGGAATTCCTTGTCGGCATCGCTGTATTCACCCGGCTGCGGCATTTGGGCATCGCAGTTTTTGTGGATCATCGACAAAACGCGCTGTGACAGATTGCCGAAATCATTGGCCAGCTCGCTATTGCTGCGCGATATGACGGCGCGGTGCGAGAAATCACCATCATTGCCGAACGGCACCTCACGCAGCAGGAAATAGCGCACCTGGTCGAGGCCGTACTGTTCAACGATATCCGCCGGATCGATCACATTGCCGAGCGATTTGGAGATTTTCTCACCCTCATTGGTCCACCAGCCATGGGCAAACACCCGCTTCGGCGGCTCAAGCCCGGCAGCCATCAGGAAGGCCGGCCAATAGACCGTGTGGAAACGCAGGATATCCTTGCCGACCATATGCAGGTCGGCCGGCCAGAAGATTTTGTATTTCTCGCTGTCTTCGTCCGGAAAACCAGCGGCGGTGATATAGTTGGTCAGCGCATCGAGCCAAACATACATAATGTGATCATCGTCGCCGGGCACCGGGATACCCCAACTGAAGCTGGTGCGCGAGATGGAAAGATCAAACAGCTCACCTTTGACGAAACTCTCGACTTCATTACGCCTGCTGTCCGGTGCCACAGTATTTGCCCCATCTGCGGCGTAATATTCGAGCAGGCGCTCGCGCCAATCCTCCAGGCGGAAGAAATAGCTTGGCTCTTCGACCCACTCCACGGTTGCGCCGCTCGGTGCAATCTTTTTACCATCCGCACCCTTGGTCAGCTCGGCCTCGCCATAAAACGCCTCATCGCGCACCGAATACCAGCCACCATAGGTGTCGAGATAGATATTCTCTCGGCCCTTCGGCGATTTATTGGCGGCAATGCGACGCCACAATTCCTGGCAGGAGCGAATATGGCGATCTTCCGTGGTACGGATGAAATCATCATTGCTGTAATTCATCAGTTTAGTCAGGGCGCGAAAACGCTCTGAGACCTCATCGACGAATTCTTTCGGGTCACGTCCGGCGGCGGCGGCGGATTTCTCCACCTTTTGGCCATGCTCGTCGGTGCCGGTCAGAAAAAACACCTCGCGGCCATCAAGGCGCATGAAGCGCGCCAGCACATCGCAGGCGAGCGACGTGTAGGCATGGCCGATATGCGGCGAATCATTGACGTAATAGATCGGCGTCGTGATGTAATAGGCGGCTTTCCCCGTCATACGGGCGCTCCTCGGCGTTTGGTCAATCCCCTGCCGCCTGCTGTAAGGTTGTAAATGCGTTTAAAATCACCTGCTTCGGCTCGAGATTGACGGCTTCGGTGCGGGCGAATAATCGGCTAAGTTTTTCCCATACCTGGGCCCAATGTTCAAGGTCGCCGCTTGTCATAAGCCGTTGGCAGAGCGCTGTTTCGCGGGCGTTCATCTGACGCCCCTGCCCGGCATGCCCCGCGCCGCGCGCACTATCGCAAACCAAACGGGCAAGCCACCACTCCAACAGGCCGGTGAGAGTGCGAAAGGCCTCGGCGCCGTCCCGCTTGGCGACACTGTCGCCGAGCTTGTGTACGGCGCGTATGTCTAAGTTTGGCAGGCTCTCAAGTATTTGCATGAGCTTGTCATAAAGCGCCACCCCGCCCTGCTCCACCAATGACGATGCGCGCCCCGGGCTGCCCTCAGAGATAGAGGTCAGCAGCGCTCGTTCTTCGCTGTTGAGTTCAGGCGCGATCTGGCTGGCGATCAGATTGCTTAATTGTGCATCCGGCAGCGGCCGCATGGTGAGGGCGCGACAGCGCGAGCGGATAGTCGGCAGCAGGCGCGCCGGCGCGTGGCTGACCAGCAGAAACAGCGTCTGCGGCGGTGGCTCTTCCAAATATTTAAGAATCGCATTGGCGGCGTTGCGGTTCATGTCCTCAGTGCCGTCGACGATGATAATCCGCCATTGCTCTTCGCCTGGCGTGAGCGATACCAGACGGCTGATGCGGCGCACATCGCCAACGACGATCTCAGAGCGCATTTTCTTGGTCTTTTCGTTGATGCTGCGCTCGATCGTCATCAAATCAGTATGACCACCCGATGCGACACGGCTAAAAACCGGGTGGTTCGGCGCCATGTAAAGTGTCTCATCGCTTTCCTCATTTCCCGCTCCGCCCGCAAGAAGAAAGCGCGCCATGCGAAATGCCAGCGTTGCCTTGCCAATACCGCGCGGGCCGGCGAGCAGCCAGGCATGGTGTAGCCTACCCGAGCGCGCTGCCGCCAGAAATTCCTGAACCGCTTGCCCATGGCCGTGCAGTTCCGGATTTTCGCGCGGCGGCAAAGGTGCTGGGGTAAACGCTTCAGCCATTCAGCCGGGCGTCCTCAACGAAGCGCTCGCAGACAGACTGCCAGATCAACTGATGCACGTTGTCGGCATTCGCTGCCGCGCTCAAAACACGGCAGCGCTCCGGCTCGGCGGCGGCAATGGCCAGAAAACCCTGACGCAGACGCTCATGCATGGCACTATCCATTTTCTCATAGCGGCTGGTTTCGTCGGCGCGGCTGTGGGTGCGGGCAAAGCCATCAGCCACCGGAATATCCAGCATCAGGGTGAGCTCCGGCATGGCATCACCAACCGCAAGATCGCGCATTTGGTTCAGTTTTTCATGCGCCACACCTTGACCGTAGCCCTGATAGGCCAGAGTAGAATCGGCAAAGCGGTCGGATATCACCCAGACGCCGCGCGTCAGCGCCGGCAAGATCACCCGCTGCAAATGATCGCGCCGCGCCGCATTGTGCAGCAGCGCCTCCGTGAACGGCTCCCAGCGCCCAACCGCGCCCGAAACCAGGAGATTGCGAATATGCTCGGCACCGGGTGAGCCGCCCGGTTCGCGGGTGGCGAGGGTTTCAATGCCGTGATTTTCCAGACGCGCACAGAGCAGGCGCGACTGGGTGGATTTCCCCGCGCCCTCGCCGCCTTCAAAACTGATGAAGCGGCCGGTAGTGGTTGTTACGGGAGGGGTCATGACCTTTGTTCCCCAAACGCCGGGCGGATGCGTCTGCATCCTTGGCTGCCTCGGTAGCTCGGGCGCGCGGTCGCGCTTGCCGGAACACTGGTCGCATTCCGGAAGGTGGTGCCGTCTGCGAGAGTCATGATTTCTGTCCCTCAAACGCCGAGCGCGTGGTCGCCCTTGCCGGAATGTATGAAACATTCCGGAGGGTGGTTCCGTTTGGTCGGGTTAGAATATGATTCCCCACGCACGGTCAGTGGTCCTGCTCACCCCAGAGCAAATGATTGAAGGCGGCGCCGATGCGGCCGAAGGCGGATAGGCGGCCGACTTCCATGCCGGCAACGAGGGGCAGTTCAATTGGTTTTTTGTCGCCTGTCTTGAGCACCAATGTTGCGACTTGTGCCCCCTTCTTCACCGGCGCTGGAATGGGTCCGGGCGCCACCACTTTGATTTTCATATCACGGCGCTCGGCGCGCGACAGGGTCACGATCAAGTCATGGTTGATGATCAACGGCACATTCGCCTTATCGCCCAGCCAGACTTCTACCTGCTCGACGATATCGCCAGCCTTGAACAAAGTGTAGTTGGAGAATTCGTTGAAGCCGTAATCGAGCATGCGTTCGGTTTCGCGCGCCCGGTCATTTACATGGGCCATGCCGTTGGCGAGCAAAATAAGGCGCCTGTCGCCGCGCACGGCAGAGGCCATCAGGCCGTAACCGGAAGCTTCCGTATGGCCGGTCTTGAGGCCATCAGCGCCAGCATAGGTATAGAGCAGCGGATTGCGATTACCCTGTTTGATGCCGTTATAGGTAAAGGTCTTTTCCTGAAATATCTCATAAAACAGCGGAAATTCACGGATGATTGAATGGGCTAAAATGGCCATGTCACGCGCCGTCGTGACATGCTCCGGGTGCGGCCAGCCGGTCACATTGGCGTAGTGGCTATTGTGCAGTCCGAGCTTTTTGGCGCTCGCATTCATCAACTCGACGAATTGCGATTCCGAGCCGGCGATGCCCTCGGCAAGCACGATGCAGGCATCGTTGCCCGATTGCACAATCACGCCGCGCAGCAATTCATTGACCGAAACGCGGCTGTTCAGCTCGACGAACATCTTCGAGCCGCCCATGCGCCAGGCCTTTTCACTAACGCGCAGCTGATCGTCGAGGGAGAGGCTACCATCGGTTAATTTCAAGAAGACCACATAGAGGGTCATTAATTTGCTCATCGACGCCGGATACATTGTGCGGTTCGCGTTTTTGGACAGCAGCACAGCGCCCGTCGAGTCATCAACCAGAATCACCTCTTTGGCGCTGGTCTCGAACGCGGCAGCAGAATTGCCGTTCGCGCCGCCAAACCAGATGGCCGATGCTAGTGCGATAAACAACAGCGCGGCGCCAAGGGCGCGGCCTCGGGCGATCAATGTGGAGAGTTTAATATGGGGCATGGCGCGTTTATTCTCTTGGTCGATTTAGGATGTGCAACCGGGCGGCGTGGAGAGAAGCTTAACGGCCTTGGCATCTACGCGCCAAGCCCCTTCCTGCAGCGCCTGAAAGGATAGGAAATTATCGGGCAACAATAAGGCGGGCATTGGGATATCCGGCGGCGACGGTCCTCTCCAGCAATATGTCTGCCTGCGCCACATTGGCGAGCGGCCCCATGCGTACGCGAAACCAGGTGACGCCATTGACGTTGGCCGCGGAAATCACGCTTGGCGAGATCTGATTGAGCTGACGCGCGAGGCGCACTGCATTGCTGCGCTCGGCAAATGAGCCAATCTGGATAAACATACCGCTCAACACCGTGCCATTGCCGGGGTCCGGCTGCGCCGTCAGAGCGTCGTTTTCGATCCCTCCCAATTCGCTGGTGGTGATTGGCGCATCGAGATATTGGCTTGAGATATCGGGACGGTTTTCAAACGGCTCGCTCTCAGCTTCCATTACTTCATTGGCGCTCATACGTCGCCCGGGCGTATCGCCGGCGATAATGCCATCGTCGGGGTCAATGAGGGGCGCTTTGACCATCACGGTTAGGGGCGCGAATTCGATGAATTCAACCCGCACCTTGGCCGTTCCCTTGCGGTAAAAGCCAAGCAGCTGGGCACCACGGCGTGATATGTCGATCACTCGCCCGGAAACAAACGGCCCGCGGTCATTGACCCGAAGCATCAGCGTGCGGCCGTTCTCCAGGTTGGTGACGCGCACGGTGGCCGGCATGGGCATAGTTTTATGGGCCGCTGTAAGCGCGTTCATATCGTAACGCTCGCCATTGGCGGTCGCGCGACCATGGAACGGCTCGCCGTACCAGGAGGCGATGCCGGTTGCGTTATAATTAGGCTCGAAACGGGGAAAATATTTAGTCCCGGCGACCAAATAGGGATTGCCGACCTTATAGCCCGCCGGTACCGGTTTGCTTGGTCCGGTAGATTCTGGAGTTGGTGTCGGGTCGTCTTCAAGCGCGCGGCTGAGCTGTTTGGCGCCCTGTATCAACAGCTCGGTCTCAGCGCAGGCGGAAAGAAACACCACCGCCGTAAACAGGGCGGCTGAGGTTGCCAGGATGCGCAGGTAACTCTTCATTTGGTGCTTTCAAACAAAAACAACACAATCCCTTGTGATCTTAACGCCCTGCGATGCGATCAGCAAGGTGGCCGACGGCCATGGCAAAATAGGTTGAGCGGTTCCATTTAAGGACGGTCTTGTAATTGTTGTAAACAAGAAAGGCCGGTTCCTCTTCGCCGCCCGGAAATACCAGGGAGGCTGTCATGCCAGCGACTTTGGGTAAATCATTGCCGTTGTCTCGGCGCACGCCGAGTTCTTGCCAGGCGGCCAGGGTTTTGGTGATTTTCAGACTGGCCAGCGATTTATCGAAATTCGCCGGCAGGCTGATCTTTCGCCCCCAGGTCTGATCGCCGCGCCAGCCGGATTTAGCCAGATAGTTGGAGGCGGAGCCGAACACATCGGCCTTGGTTGTCCAGATATCGCGGCGCCCGTCACCGTCAAAGTCGATGGCGAATTTGACAAAGCTCGACGGCATAAACTGGCTCTGGCCCATGGCGCCGGCCCAACTGCCCACCATTTTCTCGGGCGTGATATGGCCCTCTTGTAGGATTTGCAGGGCGTTCAGTAGCTCGCCGCGAAA
>Ga0115002_10000935_pt1 | contig 41027 bp, 41 predicted proteins | sample ArcticOcean_MG_C_8_FD_89576 | JGI IMG/M metagenome (GOLD analysis project Ga0115002, IMG submission 89576) | Marine microbial communities from western Arctic Ocean - ArcticOcean_MG_CB11_86 | ecosystem: Environmental > Aquatic > Marine > Oceanic | place: Arctic Ocean: Canada Basin | collected... | reverse complement strand
CTATTTATTGAGGAGCACTATTGATAAGCGGCACTTGAAAAGTGCTGCTTGAAAAGCACCGGCAACGCACAGGTATCACCCGTTGCGCGCGGCGTAGTGTTGACTATCGAGCATTAACAAGACAAGACTATTCGGCCAGGTCGGAAGATTTGTCTGTTAGCCGGCTGTGATGTGAGGCAGGCAACCCGTTGCTCCGCGCACTGCTATCAGCAAGAGGCGCATGTGGACCGATCACGTGATCTTGGAACGATTCCAAAGACGTCGGACGACGCGCTTCGCCCATACCGGAATTTCCTCACCTCAGGCGAGCCGCTCGCATCCTTGATGCGGAGCAACCCGTGGCTGCGCCCGCCCGGCGCCAACGACGATCTGGAGTGGGGCCGGGGCACTATTACGGTACGACGGTTCCGGGCAAGCATGGCTACTGGAAACACTTTCCGTTGCCCGTGCCAACGCGCAGCCTTAAACAGCTTCGCCATGACCTGTTTGAGGGGGGCTATTGGCTGATCGAGGACGGCCTGTCCGGCGCCAGTTGCGAGATCCTGCGGGCACGGGCGGGCACGGGCGGGCACGGGCGGACGAGCAGGGCGAAGGCGAGCGCGTCGCAAATGCCGTGCAACGGGCTTCGGCTCAATTCAAACCGTATCGGCCGCCAGCAGAGAAGGCCGCGCGGAAGGTTGGCAAGGGCGTTATTCAAGGCGCCAATACGGTCGGCAAGGGCGTTGAACAGGGTGCAAGAGAGATCGGCAAAAGCGCGCAAGCATTGGGCAAAGCGCTTGGTTTTTGAGCCGGATTTGGTGTTTCGCTTGATCCCGGCGGTGTTGGGTAGCTGACATCGGCGCGCCCCCCTCTCTTCCCCCGAGGGTTCACGCACGATCCTCGTTCTGCCAGTCGAGTTCCTCCTGCATCCGGTCGATCTCGGCGTCGGAATAATCCGGCTCCAGGCGCAGGTCAGTAACCTGGCGACCCGGCGAAAGGGGGGCAAGATACTCGCGATGATTCACGGCATGTCTGTCCAGGCATCCGCGACTTCTCCGAATTCGGGCAGGGCAGGAAAGCCACCGGCGCGCGTGGTCGTCAGTGAGCCGCATTGAATGGCGAATTCGATCAGGGATTTAGACAAGGCAGCTGGAGGCTAGAGCGTCTTCCAGGCGAGTTCAAATTCGCCGCTTGCAGTCGCGACGTAAGCGGATTGCTCAGAGATAGTGACGCTCATCTGCATCGTTCTCTCCATCTGCGTGGCCGCATTGGCAACATCCGCTGACTCGAACTGAAAGACCTCGGCACGGAGTGCGCGACAACGCGCCTCAATGCTAGGCCACCAGACAGACACCTTGGTGTTGAAGCAGTAGATTCGCACCTGCGCGGCCTGGCTCGATGCCTTCTTGATGCGCTCGATCTTCGGTTCACCGACCTCGATCCAGAGGCTGGTCTGTCCATCCAGCGTGTGGGACCAAAGGGCAGGTTCCTCTGTGTCGCTGAGCCCTTTGCCAAACGCCAGCCCGTCGCCAGCATTGATGCAGAACGCCATCACGCGTACGAGCATGCGCTCGGCCGATTCTGATGGATGCCGGGCGACCACCAGATCAAGCGCGTCGTAGTGGTTGCGGTCCAAGTCGGAGAGATCGATCGCAAACTTGTAGATCGTGGGCGTCAAGGCCATCGCGGTCGTCCCTATAAATGCTTTTGGGTGCGTGCGCTCCGAGTGAGCGCATTCGAGGAAGCGCCACCATCGGCGCGGTCACAGGGCGATAGCGGGAGAGGCGAGCGGGCCGGGGCACTCGTTGTCGTGAGCCGCGATCATACGCCTGACAGACCGCGATTCAGTGCCGGATCGCTAACACCCAGTAGTGATGCTCGCGGCCATGTTCCCGCACTTCCGCAAAACGGGCGACAAGCCCGCATCGTAAACTGCTTGTCTTGTCACCTTCGGATGCGGATGGCTCCAGAACATCGGTGCGGCGTAGAAGTGCTCGACGTCCTCCCACTCTGAGTGGCCACTGCTGAAGAGCAGGACACCACCAGGGGCGAGCAGATCCGCAAAGCTCGCGATGACGCGTGCGTGCTCGGCCATCGGCACGTGAATCAGGCTGTAACAGGCAATGAGGCCGTCAAAAACCGCGGGCCTGAATCCGAACTGCTGCATGTCCATGTGTGCCAGCCGCACGCCGGGTGTTCCCGCCGCGGCCAGAGACAGCATGCGCTCCGAGATGTCGACGCCGGTGACCGCAAAGCCGGCGTTCGCGAGGCGCCCGGCTACCGGTTGCCCGCTTCCACAGCCGACATCCAGAATACGCCCGCAAGGACGGCATGCCGACTGTAATCGGGCGAGCACGTCGTTGATGTCGAAGCGATGTCGGTCCGCCGCGTAACCGTCCGCCGACGCGTTGTAGCCATCGATGACAACCTGCCGTCCGCCGGTATCTTCGACCGTCACAGGGCTCGTTTCATTCTTTGCATCGTGTGCCTCATCGCAGCGTCATTTCTGATCGAGTGCGCGCGATCGTGCGGGCAACCGGTGTATCAGCATTGCGCAGATCAAACCCTCCCGACACGCATCCGCATGCGCGATTTCGGGCTGCGCGATGACTCTTGGCCGTGAGCCACGATCTGGCCAGGTCGCCCGGTGTACAAGGAATGGATGACATACGTATACGTCTCCTGCGGTGCCGACCGAGAGCGTGCGAGATGCGTCAAACAATGATTTCGGTGCGGCTGGCACGACGTCACCGAAGAAGACACCGTCAGGCCCATAGGGTGCGAGGATTGTTGGTATGTGCATATGCGAACCCGGAATGATCTCGGTGGGCGCGTCGTCCTCGGTCACATCACTGAACAGGAACAGCGCCAACAGGCCGCGCACCCGGGGGTTCACATTCACCCGGTACTGGCCGTTCACATCATAGCTGCCGTCAATGTGCCACCCGGAGTCGCCCGGATCGGCAGTCCGGGGAAATCGGACCGGGATCGTGCCGCCCACGCCTGGCCGTTGTCGCCAGCGACCAGACCCCAGCAGTTGGTCATAGACTTTCGACAGGTCGGGCGACGTGCCCGCAGTCGCAAACACGGGCCCTTCGGGACAGTTAATGCGCGTTACCGGGTCACGCCAACTCGACGGGTCGTTGAGATCAATGCCGCAAGCCCGCACCTTATGCGCAATTACCTCGTAACATGCGTCGATCGTTGCGGGGTCGATCGCGCCTCGAACGATGGTGAAGCCATTCGTCTCGAAATCGGTGATCAGCGAGTCCACGAGAAGGGGCCAACGTTGCAGAATGGGTGCTGCCTCGCGCGCGTCGCGGCTCTGATCTGGCCGGTTTTCTCAATGTCTGTTCCGACGCGAACCATGCGGGTCCCTTTCTGCAAGCGGCTTGAGGGTGAGACTCGTACCAGATTTCGCCCGGTCCGCTGGTGTGGTCATTGTATATTTGGTTATCAAAGCTCCGGCATTGCGTTGGGATGTAGCGTTTCGATGTCTCTTATGACCGCTGCTCGATGGATCCACCTTGCAAGCATGTATTTGAAACACCAAGATTTCTTCCGTATTAGATAGTCCAGCTAGCGGCCGAGTCCCGCGACAATCCTCTCGATGTCTTCGCCGCGGAAATCCAGCTTGGTGCGAATGAACGCTGATGAGTCCAGTTGTGCAAACTGCGCCGCTTTCGCACCGGCACGGGTCAGCACATCTTCGCGAGCGATAGCTTCATCGAGAAAGCCGGCGGCAACTGCACCGGCCGGGTCGTACAGGTTGGCGTTGATTGTCGCGTTCTGCAGGTGGTTGCTGGCAAGGCGGGCGCGGGCCAGCATCAGTCCGAATGGCGGCAATGTCATACCAATTGCTACTTCGTTCAGGCCGATGGTGAAATCCCCTGCGGCGCCGATACGGTAGTCGCCGGTGAGCAGCATAAAGCCGCCCAGCGCCACGCTGTGACCTCGGGTTGCAAGGACAAGCGGTTTGGGCAGGCCGTACAGTCGCATCATCAGCCTGGCACCGCCGAGGGACATGGCGCGGGCGGCTTCCGGGTCCCCGCCACGAATAATCTTGAGATCAAATCCGCCAGATAGTACGTTTTCGCGCCCGGTCAAGATGACCGCTTTGGCGTCCCGTTCGGCCTGGTCGAGGCAGTCGTTGACCGCGCCGATCATGGTCGGGTTCATGGCGTTGGCCTTTCCATCGTCCATGGTGATGATGCCGACGTCGCCGTCCTGGTTGTAGGTTGCTGAAGACATGGTCAAAAAACCTCCCTAGTTTTAATGATGTGTGGACCGTCCGAAGAAACGGAACACTCGATGTGCGTTTGGGCCGAAGCATAACTGAGGACAGGTGCCGCCGTTGGGGCGATCGCGCCGCGAGCCAGGTCAGTCCAGCGTCGCGACCTGACAGTATGGACGGACCCGCCGCTGCTGACGCGCATCCTGCGCAATCTCCTGAGGAATGAGCTCCGCTATACCGATCGCGGGGGCGTACTCCTCGGCGGTCGGGTGTGCGGTGACCGCGTGGTGATCGAGGTGTGGGATACCGGCATCGGCATCCCGCAGGATCAATTGGTGCGCGCGTTCGATGAATTCGTGCGGGTGCACGGACGTAGCTCCAGGGGGATGGGCCTTGGTCTCGCGATCGTCAAGCGTACCGCGACGCTGCCGGAGATAGAGACCGAGGTGCATTCAGTCGTGGGGAGGCGCAGTGTCTTCAGACTGTCGCTGCCCCGAGCGTTAGCAGGGGCAGCGTCGCCGCGGCAACGCCACGGTATTCAGAACTTCGCGGATACGCGGGTGTGGGTGTGGGTTGTCGATGATGATGAACTCGTCCTGCCAGCGATGTTGGCGCTGCTTGATTCCTGGGGTTGCCAGGCGCGTGCCTTCCAGACGCCAGAGCCCGTCGTCGCAGCGATCGGTTCGGGCGAGTTTCCAGATCTCTTGATCACGGCTGCCGACCTCGCGGACAACAAGTCTGGATTCGATCTGCACGATGTCGTTGAACAGAAAGCTCGAACAAAGAGATGAGCAAGCGGTTGGGCATCACGCACAGCAGCAGATGGCCCTGACCCGGGTGGCCATCATCACCGGCGACACCAGCGCAGAGATGCTTGAACGGGCGCGGCGGCGCAACAACACGCTGCTGCTGCACAAACCCGTCAATCCGGGACAATTGCGTTCGTTGATACTGCACGCAAAGGCAGATGAACGGGCAGAGTCGGCCTGACCGGTCGGGCGTGGCCCCATCAACTGTTGTGGCCCCATCAACGGTTGTGGCCCAGAGCGTGGGTTGCACCGGACCGAACGACCCGGCACGCCCGACCGGTTGATTGGCGTTCAAACCGCGTATGATCGCCCCTCCGCAGCAGTGAGACCGAGTGATGAGCGACAAGCCAGATGTGAATGAAGGGCCGCTTCGTGGCGTGCGGGTGCTTGACTTTTCCCGAATCATTGCTGGCCCCCTCTGCACCCAACACCTGGCCGACATGGGCGCAGATGTCGTCAAAGTTGAACATCCGGTGACTGGCGATGATGGGCGCCGGTTTTCGCGGGACGATGACGACCGGGGCTATTTCTTTGTCGCGTTCAATCGCTCCAAGCGGAGCGTTGCCATGGATGTGCGCAAGGACGGCGCCCGGGCACCCCTCGAAGCGCTGATCCGATGGGCAGACGTCTTGATCGAAAATTTCAGGCCTGGGGTCATGACCCGCCTTGGCCTCGACCCGGAAACCGTGATGCCGCTCAACGAGCGACTGATTTACGCCTCGGTCTCTGCGTTCGGGCAAACGGGCAGCCAGTCCCACCGACCGGGACTTGACCCCGTGTTGCAGGCAGAAACGGGCATGATGGCGGTGACGGGAGAACCAGACGGGGCCCCCATGCGTACCGCGCAATCGTTGATCGACACACTGACCGCAGCCCATGCGACGAGTGCGATCACCGCTGCACTCTTTGCACGTGAGCGCACCGGGTGTGGCCAGTACGTCGAACTGTCACTGCTCGATACGGCAGTGACCGCACTCGGCAATGTTGGCACTTACGTGCTGGACCACGGCGAAGACCCACCGCGATCCGGCAATGCACACATAACGGCAACGCCGACCGGACTCTTTGAGACCGCGACAGATCCAATCTATGTCGCGATGGCGACGGATCGGCTTTTCGAGCAACTGTGTCGTGACGTCCTGGAACGGCCGGACCTCGTCGAAGATCCGCGTTTTTCAAGTTCAGGCCGGCGACTTGAGAACCGGCCCGCGCTGTTCGAGATCCTGAACGGCATCTTCAGTGCCGAATCGGCGGACAGTTGGATGGAACGATTGCGCCACCTGCCGGCAGGCCGTGTCCGCAGCGTGACTGATGCGCTTGCTTCACCCGAGATCGCGGAACGCCAACTGGTGCAGACGATCCGTGACGGTGACAAGGACCTGCAAACCCTCGGGCTGCCGTACCGCTTCAGTGGAACACCGCATGTGGCGTTCCGTCCACCGCCGCACCTCGGGGAGCACACGGTTGAGGTTCTCGCCGATCTCGGCTTTGGCGACGATGAGATCGCCGAGATGCTTGAGAGCGGTGTACTGCGCAAGTCGTAGCCGGGGCCAACAGTCCGCGTGTGGTGCGAGCCGGCAGAGCAATCGCCCGCTGATGTTTGCGACTCACACCGCCTGACTGATCAGCCCGGCACTGCGTTTGTCCAGTGCATCGATCGCGGGTATCTCGAAGCGGTTGCCATCGACGTCCACAAGCAAGAGTCGGTTGGATGACAGCCAGCGCGCGTTCTCGGCGATGTTCTGAACCACAAAGTCGCGGTGCCCGCGGTGTGTGTCGACATCCCAGTAGGACGTGCCGAACTCGTTGCGCACGTCGTTGATGACGACGATCAATGACGTCAGGTAACGGGCGGTCAGCTCAGATTCGGCAATCGCGCGGGACGCAGCGGGAAGGGCGCCGATGTGTTCGACCATGCAGATTTCCTGGTCGCGGTCATCCAGGAAGGTGATGAACTGATCGGGTAGCGAAAGCGGTGCGGCGCGAACGACCTTGACCCGTGCGAAGGACACGTTGCCGACAGTCAGCCTGAGCGACCACGCGGGCTGGTGGAACAGATGAACGTCGTTAGGGTCCACAGCGTCGCCCGGGTACCGGTATTCTAATGGCGAGTCCATTGGCGATTCGATTGGAGAGTCGATTGGGCTTTCCATTGCCGAGTCCGTCGGCGCGTCAGCAAGGGTGCGACCTTCATCACTCATGGTTCGATGTCTCGGTTGTGCCTTGTGCCATTACTGCAGACGATGCCTGTTGGGTTTGCACCAGCCGGTAAAAGATGCCTTTTTGCGCCATCAGTTCTGCGTGGGTTCCTACTTCTTCCACGCTGCCACCATCCAGAACCACCAGTCGGTCGGCGCTGCGCAGCGTCGACAATCTGTGTGCGATCGCAAAGGTTGTTCGACCGCGTACCAGGCGCGCGATCGCTTCCTGGATCTTCTTCTCGGTGGGCGTGTCGAGCGATGAGGTGGCTTCATCGAGGATGAGAATCCTGGGGTCGTGAAGGATTGCGCGGGCGATGGCAATGCGCTGTTTCTCGCCGCCAGAGAGCTTGCCGCCCAACTCACCGGCCAGCATGTCGTAGCCGTCGTCCCTGGCGACTATGAACTCATGCGCGTTGGCAGCGCGTGCGGCCCTGATGACATCTGCCATCGGTGCATCTGGGCGGCCATAGCGAATGTTGTCCGCAATAGAACCATTGAACAGAAACGACTGCTGCGCGACGTAGCCAATTTGGCCCCTCAGGTCCGCCAGACTCACGCGGGTGATGTCCACGTCATCGATCAGAAGCTGGCCCCGGCTCGCGTCGTAAAACCGTGTTATGAGGTTGACGAGGGTGCTCTTGCCGACACCTGACTTGCCAACAAGGCCGATCATCTCGCCGGGTTTGATGTCGAGATTGACATCATGAAGGATCATCTTCCCGGGGTCATAGCCAAAGGCGACATTATTGAAGCGGATCGCACCACTCACCTCGGGCATGGCAATCTCGCCCGGCTTGTCGAAGGGCTCGGACGGACCGTCGATGACCTCAAAGATGCGCTCGGCACCCGCGTAAGCGCGGACCATGAAACTGTAGAAGTCGCCGAACCAGCGCAGTGGCTGATATAGCATCCAGAGATAAGCGATGAACGCCATCAGTTCGCCAAGCTGCAGGTCTCCCGCGAGAATCTTGCGCCCGCCAAAGTACCAGACGAAGTACGCACCGAGGCCCATGAAGAAGTTCGTAACCAGAAAGAACACGAGCCACGATCGTTCAGCACTCACGCTGACGTCGCGCAGGGCATGGTTGCGACCATCAAAACGGGCACTCTCGCGTGCCTCCTGGGTAAAGGCCTTGACCACCCGGATTCCGCCGATCGACTCATTGAGGTGGGTCGCGAGGCTCGCCCAGTGGATGGACCAGCGGCGCCAAAAGCCCTGCATGCGGGCCCACACGAGACTGCCGCCGAAGATGATGGGTGGAATGGGCAGCAACACGAGCAGTGCGAGTTGCCAGTTCATCGCCATCAGGATGCTGAGGATGCCAACGATTATCACGGCGTTTGACAGGACAAAGGGCGCATCGAATATCAGGTAGTCCTCAACGAGGTCAGAGTCGTTGTTCATGCGCGAGACGAGTGAGCCCATCTTGCGTTTGTTAAAAGACCGGATTGGCAAGAACTGCAGCGCCCGAAAGAGATCGGCCCGCAGATCTTCGATGGCACGAAAGCCGACCCAATTGTTGAGCCAGCGGCGTATGACGTCGGCGAACATAATGACGATGTTGAGACCAAGCAGCAGGGAGGCGAAGACGTAGAGATCAGTCGCGGGAGCCGTCACCGTCAGTACGTCGTCGATGATCCGTTTGGTGATGTAGGGCGGCGCCAGCGAGAGTATTGAGGTGAAGAGCGTGAGGCCCACCATCAGGAGCGCTTTGCCACGATACGGAATGAACAGTCGCATCAGTCTGCGCAGCGTGTCTGTTTTCTTGATGCACGCCGGACATTGGCCGCCGCGCGATGGCAACAGACGATGACAAACGTGGCAGTGGGTGGCCTCGACCGTGACGGGCAGGTTGGCGGTCTTGCCTGCCTTGATCCGAGAAATGGCTTCGGCGACCTCGGCAAACCGGTCTGCGAGGGAGTTTGAATATAAGATCTCGATCGTATCGTCGGCATCGCTCGCAAGATGCAGCACGCCACCGCCAACGCGGGGTTCGTTCGTCACTTCCCTGACTGCGTCTAGCGCCAACGCGCGGGGATCATCGATCGCATTCGGCGAAATCAACAGGACCTGGGTATGGGTGACCACGAGCCAGGCCGTGCCGAACTCGCTGCCTGCGACCATATCCGTCGACACCTGAATGACCGGTGCCGAGATGTCCCATTTTGCTATTGCCGAGTCGATGTCTGCAGGCAAGGTTGTAACGAACGCGCTCATTGGTCAGTCCGTGATCGCGATGATTTTGGATACGGCATTTTGTACCTGAACGAGATCGAAGAAGATTCCACGCTCGTCCATCAGTTCCTGGTGCGTGCCTTGCTCCGCAACAGCGCCATTGTCGATGACGACGATGCGGCTCGCGTCGCGGAGCGTTGAGAGCCGGTGCGCGATCGCGATCGTCGTCCGCCCGGCATTAAGATCCGTGAATGCCTGTTGCATTTGCTTTTCTGTCTCGACGTCAACCGACGCGGTTGCCTCGTCAAAGATGAGAACCCGTGGGGCACGGAGAATTGCCCGGGCAATCGAAACGCGCTGGCATTCGCCGCCGGACAGGCCTGAGCCCTTCTCGCCGACCTCGGTGTCGTACCCGTCCTCGTGCGCCACGATGAAGTTGTGGGCATTTGCGGTGCGTGCTGCCTGTATGATCTCCGGCAGGGTTGCGCCCGGCTTGCCGTAGCCGATGTTGTCTGCAACCGTCCCGGAAAACAGCATGGGTTCCTGCAGAACGATACCAATCTGCCGCCGCAAGTCAGTCAGGTTGAGGTTGCGGATGTCCACGCCGTCGATCTCGATCGAGCCATGGTCAACGTCATAGAACCGCATGATCAGATTGACGATCGTGGTCTTGCCGACGCCGGAGCGTCCGACGAGGCCCACCATTTCCCCGGGGTGCAGCTCGAGGTTGAGATCGGTTAGAACTGGTTTGCTCTTGTCGTAACCGAAGGTCACGTTCCTGAAGTGGATATGTCCTCGCATTTGCGGCAGGGGCTGCGCGCTCGGGTCCTCAAACGACTCCGGCCTGGTATCGATCACCTCGAAGACCCGCTCGGCACCGGCGAAGGCACGGGTCATCTGATCGTTGACCTGGGCAAACCACTGCAAGGGACCATAAAAAAGGTGCATGTAGGAGTAAAATGCGAGCAAGGCACCGAGTGTCATCGTTTGCTCCAGCACCTGCTGTCCGCCGAAGAGCCAGACGATGAGCATGCCAATGCCGGTGATGAAGGTGATGACGGAGAAAAACACGGCTTCGTTCACGCCGGTCCTGACCGCGATGTCGCGCACCCGGGCGTTGGGTTCGGCGAATCGTGCAATCTCGGCCTGCTCCTGGGCGAATGCTTTGACGACCCGAATCCCGGTCAGCGTCTCAACGGTGCGCTCGGTGAGTTTCGCCCAGGATTGGCTCCAGAGGTTAAAGAGGTTGCGCAGGCGCCGCCAGAAGACGAGTCCCCAAAGGAATATGAGGGGAACAGTGAACAGGACGAATGCGCTGAGCGAGGGGCTCATCCACAGAAGGGCGCACAGAATGCCGACGATCATCAGCGTGTTGGTGATGAGATACGGCAAGCCGTCGACAAGATAGTCCTGCAACATGCCCACGTCGCGTGTCGCCCGCGAGATCAGGGTGCCGACCTTGCGCTTGTCGTAAAACTGTAGCGACAGCACTTCCAGGCGATGGAAGAGCTCGCTGCGGATGTCTGCCGTCACCTGCGCCCCGAGCCAGCTGGTGTTCCACCCGTGAACCCACTCTGCACCCCAACTGATCAGGCGGATGCCAATCAGACCGAGGACCAGCGTCCCGAGAAGTGCCAATCGCTCGTCCATTGGCGGTGCGGCACCGGTTGGCACGAGAACGTCGTCGACCAATTTGAGGGTGATGAGCGGCGGCGCGAGTTCTGCAAGGGTCATGACGATGGACGCGACTGCAAGGATCGTTGCTCGTATGCGGTACGGCCACAAGTAGCGGGCGATGCGCCGCAACGCTTCTGTTTTCTTGACGCAGGCGGGGCACACGCCGTCCCTTTCGGGCAGCAAGCGAGCGCACGTTGCGCATCGCAGGCGTTCCACTTCCGCATTGATCTGGAATGCCTCGCCCTTGCGCAACTGCTCGATGCCACGTGCGATTTCGGAGAACCTGGCCGCAAGGGACTCGGAGTAGAAAATGCGAACTGTCGGGGCGTCGCGCCGCGCCAGTAACAGCATGCCACCCCCGACCAGGGGTTCCGTGCGAGCCCCGGTGATGGTTGCGATCGGGACTGGTTCTTCCGGCAGTTGGGGACCCGCGGCTTGTGCTTGCGCCGCCCCCTTGGGCGCTCGCGAGTCGCGTTGCAGAAATACGAGCGATCGCGTGACAGTTAACCAGTGCTGCTGGAACTGCCCGTCTGGTCCCATGTCGGTGGATGCCTGGATGAGAATCTCATCGCCAGTACCGAGCGCCTCGGCCGCGCGGCTGCGCACCGACGGCGGCGCTGACTCGAGCATGATCTGGCGGAGCCCGGTCGGGGCATTCAAAAGGGAACCCTCATGGTGTTACGCGACACGCGCATACGGTGCAAGGATGCACCGACATTTTTTGCAGGCCTCTTTTCTGCAAGCCTCTTTTCTGCAAGCCTCTTTTCTGCAGGAGGTACGAGGTTTGCTTGCGAACCGACTCCCAAGAATCGTCAGGGTGGAAATTTTGGGACAAGAACTAGCCACCTTCGATCAGAGCGGGATCGATCTCGACGCCGAGTCCGGCGCCGGATGGCACGCGCATGATACCGTCTGCGACCGTGGGAGGGTCGGCGAACATCGCGAAACGGTGCCGGTAGTCACCAATCGGCGGGTCGTGCAGCAACTCCATGAAGGGCGCATTGGCAGACGCGGCAACGAAGTGCAGGTGAGCTATCACGCCGATGTCGCCGCCGCCGTGGTGGGGCACACACAGCTTGTCGAACGACCGCGCGAGTTCCCCCACGTGCCGAACCGGCGTCAGGCCTCCGAGCACCATGCTCTCGGGTTGCACAACGTCGTAGACACCGTCACTAAGCATGCGGGCAAACTCGTGTTCCCCGGTATTGTTTTCGCCGCCGGCGATGCGCAGGTTAACCTTGTCATTCAGCCGCGCGAGGTCTGCAAATGCGTGTCGTGGCAACGGCTCTTCTAGCCAGAAAACGCCGAGGCCCTCCAGTTCCCGGGCGGTCGTGAGCGCCCGCTGCAGATCCCACTGAACGCCGGGTTGCCAGCCGTGCCCTGACTGGGCCTGGTTGGCGTCAGCCATGAGCGTGATGTCAGGACCCACGGCATCGCGAACACGAGATATCAGGTCGATATCTTCGGCAATCGTGTCGCAATGGATTCTGAGTTTGATCGCGCGCCAGCCGTCTGCGACCAGACTTGCTGCCTGGCTTGCCCGCTCCTGGGGCTCTGAAAGCACAATCAGGCTCGCGTACGGCACGACGTGATCGTCACCGCCGCCGAGTATCTCCCGAAGCGTTTGCCCCGATGCCTTGCCAATAAGGTCCCATAGGGCGATGTCGTAACCGGCCGGGCCGCCGTATCCTCGCCCGCGCACAAACCAGGGCAGACGCTCCGCATGCCGCTCGATCGCAAACGGGTTTTCGCCCACGAGGAGCGACCTCGCAGCCTCAATGGACCCTGGATCAACGCCCGGACCGATGCCAGTAAGGCCATCGTCGGTCGTGATCTCAACAAAAGCGCCACCACCACGCCGGAACGTCATGGCCGCACCGGGCCACGCGGGCACCAGGGTGCCGACGTCTTCGATGACACGCAGTCGCCGCAGTTGGATGTCAGTGATCTTCATATCAGGGCGTCCTAACGTTTTGAAGAATGATTGCAGATGCGGGGGCGCGGGTCACGGCGGGCGTAGAAGTTGCGCGGGTCGCACGTTGCGTCAGAAAGATGAATAATGGGTCCATGCTGGAAACCAGACGACTGAACGGAACGTTGGGTGCCGAGATAAATGGTGTCAACCTATGTGCTGTTGACAGCGACATGGTAGCCGACTTCAAGGCCGCGCTTGTCGAGCACAAGGTGCTGGTAGTCCAGGGCCAGGAGGCGCTGCCGCCGGATGCGCTGTTGCAGTTTGCTGAAGAGTTTGGCGTTGCAGAGCGCGCGGCCCACCCGATTTGGGACGACGTTGCCGGACATGTCGGCGTGAAGCTAATCGCACCGCCTAATTATCCCATGGGCCCCGATGTGGGCGACAGTTGGCACACCGATGGGCCGCCTCGTGAACTCACCCAGTGGTTCAGCTTCCTTCTGGCGCACAAGGTTCCGCCCTATGGACGGGACACGTTGTTTGCGGACATGGAAGCGGCGTACCAACGACTGTCGCCGACGCTGCGCGAGTTTCTTGAAGGACTGACAGCCATGAACTCCTGGGGTGTATCTAATCCGGATGCTGCGCCGGTTGAGCACCCGGTGGTGATCACAGATCCCGACACTGGCTGCAAATCCCTGTACGTAAACCGCTTGTACACCAATAGTATTGTTGGGATGCGCAAGGAAGAGAGCGACATGCTGCTCGAATTCCTCTTCAGGCAGACCAACGTGCCGGAACTGCAACTGCGCGTGAGTTGGAACCCCGGCACGCTGACGATCTGGGACAACGAGAAAACCCAGCACTATCTGGTGCGAGACAAGGCCTACGATCGCGTTATGCATCGGGTGATGGTTAACACCGGGCGTTGACGCCTGGGTGACAAATCCGACTTGCTTCAGCGCCAGGTGCAGGTCCGAGACAAACCTTGCTCTGTCGGTCTCGAGCAGCCTGACACTGCTCGGTGGTGGGACCTTCACCTTTAATGAGTTCGATGGTGCCAATGGGTTTTCTGCTACCACACCCATAATATCGAAGTGACAGGCTTCCTGTCTGGCGGTGGGACAGTTGTTCAGAATTTCGCAACGGCGACCAACGCATGGTCGACCTTTGCGCTGAGTGCTGGCTTCACGAACCTGACGAGTGTTGAATTCCATAGCACCGGCGCAAGCGGCGACATGATGTTGTTGGACGATATTAACTACAACGCGAGCGTACCGGCGCCAGCGACTGCTCTGATCCTGGCACTTGCGGGTCTGGGATTGTTTGGACGCAAGCGAGGGTGAAGCGGCCAGGCTGATTAGATTCGTTCTGGTTGGATGGTCGTTGAATGGGTGAATGGGTGAATGACTCAGAAAGAATGAAAAAAGGGATGGAATGGCTATCCCTTTTTTTGCCTCGTTTTCCACCTGCACCGCCACTCGCAGCCTGAATAACATGGCCGTCAGGGATTGCGCGTGGGGCCTTGCAACGGCGGGACCGGTCGAAGGCGAGACTTCAGTTTCGAGGCGTCACCCCCACCTGCGTTAACAGACCTTCCAGTGCCTCGTAGGGTTGGGCGCCCACCACGCCGTGACCGCCTGCGACGAAGGTTGGAACACCGGTCACGCCGTATTCGCGAGACTTCGCCCAATCGTCATCCACCGCTTTCTGGAATCGTCGGGACTTCAATACCTCGCGCGCTTCTTCCTCTGGCAGGCCGACGCCAACTGCGAGGGCGACCAGCGAGTCTTCGTCCGCGATGTTCTTGCCGTCAACAAAGTACGCCCGATACATGGCGTCGTGGAACGCGTCAGCCTGTGTAGAGCCACCCGGCAGTGAGAAATCGTCAACCCACTTGCCAAGCTCCTGGGCCAGACGACTGTTGTAGGTGTGGGTGCGCTGACCGTACGGCAAGCCCTCGGCGTCCATCAGGGCTTTCATCTGTGCATACATCGCCTTCGGGTCGCCCCGTCCCTTAAAGAGGGACTCGAGGGACTTGCCCTCCATCGGCGTGTCCGGGTGCAGGGGGAAATGCACCAATGTGACATTGATGTCGAAGTTTTCCTTCAGTTTTTCAATACGCCCGGTACTGAGGTAACACCACGGTCAGACGTAGTCGGTGAATATCTCGAGTTCGATGGTCTCGGCCATGAGCAGGTCCTCGTTACTTCTCATACTTCTCATTACTTCTTGTTACTTCTTGTTACTTCTCATCAAGTCTCATCACTTCTCATGAAGAGGCTTGCAGCATAGGTCGGGAGCAGTGGCAGGGCAATAACGTCCCCTGAGGTGATCCTCAAAGGCGTGATGTGTTAGAGCGGAGAGACTGCGATGATGGTCTGATGTGGCGTAAAACCAGATTTCTTTGAGTGGGGTGGCTTTGTGAGAGTTGAATTGGTGGCGAACATCCGTGGTCAGTTGCCGGAGGATGACGACCATCCCTATCGTACTGGCCCATGGCAGCCCAATTCGCGCGAGTTTGATGCGTACGATCTCGACGTGGTCGGTGATCTGCCGCGGGATCTGGCCGGGGTGTATCTACGCAATACAGAGAATCCGCTGCACGGTGCCATCGGTCGATATCACCCCTTTGATGGTGATGGCATGTTGCACTCATTGCGATTTGAAGACGGTCGCACCGAGTACCACAATCGCTTCATCCGCACCGCCGGCTTTGAAGCGGAGCGGGAGGCCGGGCGACCCTTGTGGGCCGGTTTGATGGAGCATCCAGCCAAGTCCGAGCGCGAAGGCTGGGGTGCGCGCACACGACTGAAAGACTCATCCAGCACCGATGTCGTCGTCCACGCCGGACTTGCGGCTACCAGTTTCTACCAGTGCGGGGACATCTATCAGTTGGACCCGGTCACCCTGCAGCACCGGGGACTCGCGCCCTGGACCCAGGGGGTGACGCCGGGTTGGGGCGTGGCTGCTCACACCAAAGTCGATGAAGCGACCGGCGAGATGCTTTTCTTCAACTATGCAAAGGAAGCGCCGTTCATGCACTACGGCGTGGTTGACAGAACGGGTCAGCTTGCCCACTACATACCGATTGAGTTGCCGGGGCCGCGCCTGCCTCATGACATGGCGTTCACCGAGCGCTTTGCGATTCTGAACGACCTGCCGCTCTTTTGGGACCCGGATGCACTGGCCGAGGGCGCGCATGCGGTCCGGTTCTTCCCGCAATTGCCGAGTCGGTTCGGCATCGTCCCCCGGCGCGGCGAATCGTCAGAGGTGCGATGGTTCGACGCGAAGCCGACCTATGTTTTGCACTGGATTAACGCGTTTGAGGACGGCGACGAGGTTGTTCTCGACGGCTACACGCAAGACCCGCGGCGGGGCGTCAGGACGGAAGTGCCGGACAACCGCAAGGCGTTTAGCATGCTGGACATTGGGGCGGTCGGTGCCCACGCCTATCGATGGCGCTTCAATATGAAGACCGGTGCGGTCACCGAGGGCGCGCTCGCTGATCGCATCTCAGAGTTTGGCATGATCAATCCCTGGTTCGCGGGCAAGCCCTATCGGTACACCTGGGAGATGACCGCGAAGCCGGGATGGTTCCTGTTCGCTGGCATCCAGCGGCTTGATGTGGACACCGGCAAGGTCGAGACCTATCAGTTCCCGGATGGGGTCTACGCCAGCGAAAGTCCGATGGCACCGCGTGATGGTGGTGTCGCTGATGCGGAGGATGACGGCTACATCATGACCTTCACGACGGACATGAACACGGATTCGTCTGCGTGCCAGATATTCTCCGCAGCCGATATCGCCGCCGGCCCGATAGCGTCGGTTGCATTGCCCCAGCGGATTTGCGTCGGCACGCATTCGTACTGGGCGAGCAAGGATGCTCTGGCTGGCTGATTTCATTGCGATTCATCTCGCATGCGCTAACTATGACCGGTCGGTGCAACTCAAAGCGCCCGTGAGCCGCTGACATTTCGCACTACTGACCCCGTGCTATATTATTCGCATCCGCAGAAATACCTAACAACCTCCAGGGGGTCATATTTCCTTTTCGAAGATCCAGGTGCTGGTCGTCGGCACCTGGCTGGTGTCGGTCAGTGCGATCTGTGCTGACGCGCGGGAGCCGTATTCAGTCCTTTCCGACCGCGCGCTTGATGCGTCTCAGGCATTCGCGCTGGCACCCGCTGCCAGCGTCCCGGCCGCGTCCCGATTCACCCTCGCTCCGCGGGTGTCGATGGCAGCCGCCAGCGCAGCGAATCAGCCCGTGCCGGCGGCACCGGGCGCGCAGACGGCACGCGCGCCTGTCGTGTTCGAGCGGGCCCAGGGCGGCGGCATCGATGCGACGACCGAGGCGCTGGCGGTGCCAAGGTTCAACGACGTCTCGGTCCAGATCGACGGCCGGCTAGATGAGGCTATATGGGCCAGCGTTCCTGTGTACGACAACATGACGGTCATCAGCCCGGACACGTTGAGTGAACCGGTGTACGAGACGCGTTCGCGCTTCTTCTATACCGACGACGGCTTCTACGTCTCGATGCACAGTCTGCAACCACCGAGTACGCTCATTGCCCGTCTCTCCTCACGCGATGCGTTCATCAGTCGCGACGGAGTATCGGTCACGCTCGATCCTTCGGGTACCGGTCTCTATGGATACTATTTCGGTATTAATCTAGGTGGAAGCCTCAGCGATGGGACGATTCAGCCGGAGCGCAGTTTCTCCCGCGACTGGGACGGCCCGTGGCGCGGCGCAACCGCAGAGACCGATGACGGCTGGACTGCAGAGATATTCGTGCCGTGGTCCACCATGCCGATGCCCGCCAGTGAAGGTGAACGAAAGATGGGGCTCTATTTGTCCCGCACAGTCGGCCATCTCGATGAGAGCTGGTCGTGGCCAGCGTTACCCTTCTCGCAGCCCCGGTACCTGTCAGTGTTGCAGCCGATCAGGCTCAGGGACGTAGAACCACGCCAGGAGTTCAGCGCTTTCGCCTACTCCTCGGCAACCTTCGACAACATCAGGGATCGGGAACGTTATCGGGCAGGGGTTGACCTGTTCTGGCGCCCCTGGCCGGGCCTGCAAGTTACTGCAACGGCTAACCCGGACTTCGGCAATGTCGAAGCGGACGACGTCGTCGTCAATCTGACTGCGTTTGAGACTTTCTTCCCTGAAAAGCGCTTGTTCTTTCTTGAAGGGGTCGACATCTTTGAGACGGGCAGCAGCGGTCGGCGCGGTGGTTCTGGCGGCTCCGGCGGACGCTTTTCGGGCATCGCAGGCAGTGGTTTCAGATTTGTGTCCAACAAGCTCGTGCACATGCGCCGCATAGGCGCGCGGCCGCGCGGGCCGGATCTGCTGGACGACTTTAGCGTTGACGCGCTCGACCTTGCGGAACCATCAGACCTGATCGGTGCCGGTAAAGTGACAGGCCAGGCAGGCTCATTCCGTTACGGCGCGTTGATGGCGTTTGAAGACGACACTATATTCGATGCGATGCCTGATCTGCCGGGCCCCGGCGGTATAGGGGGTGTAGAGGCGATGTCCGACGGTCGCGACTTTGCGGTTGTGCGCGGGCTCTGGGAGAACACCGATGATGGGCGGCGCAGTATCGGGCTGATCTCGACACTCGTCGATCACCCGCTCCGTGATGCGTCGGTTCTGGCGGTCGACATGACGCGGCAGTCGCCGAGTGGGGCGTGGGATATCGGTGGTGTGGCGATGGCGAGCAATACATCAGACGCCGTTCTCGGTGACGCCACGGGCTATGGCATTCAGGGAACCGTCATCTACCGGCCCAGCCGGGGCGTGTTCGCGGGTGTGGGCTTCGACTATTTCGACGACGAGCTTGATTTCAACGACTTCGGCTTCATGCGCCGCAACGATATTGGGAACATACGCAGTAACATCTCGTTCAACGGCTCCAACATCGGCCCGTTCCGAACCTTAAGTACCTCGCTGTTCGGGTCCAGCGAGTTCAATACAGATGGCCAATTCGTGGACAGTCGCATTCGATTCAGTAACTCCATGACCTTCAAAGGGCGCTCCAGTTTGCGTGCGTCGCTCGGCTTTAATCCTTCGACACTCGACGATCGCGGTGCGCGTGGTGATGGCGTCTTTCGCATTGAGAAGCGTTGGGGGCTGAGTGCACGCTTTGAGTCCGATGCCTCGAAGAAGCTCGCGTTTCGCGCGAGTCTTCAGGGTGACCAGGAAGACCTTGGCGGCTGGCGTGGCACCGTCCAGTTTGGCCTTGCGTATGCGCTATCGGATCGTGTTTCTGTCGTTGGCCTCGTCGACTATGTGAATCACGACGGTTGGCTGCTCTACCAGGGCGACGGGGATTTCACGACATTTCGAGCGGAGCAGTGGAAGCCCAAGCTGAACACCGATATTTTCTTCTCGGCAACTCAGCAGCTCCGCTTCTCGCTGCAATGGGCGGGCGTCATCGCGCGGGGACAGGCGCGCTTTCGGGTGCCGACCAGGCCCGGGAATCTGCTTGCAGTCGCGCGGGATCCGAGTGAGCCGGCGGACAACTTTGCCATCAGCAACCTGACGCTGCAGGTTCGCTATCGCTGGCAGATCGCGCCGTTGTCCGATCTCTTTGTCGTCTACACCCGGGCGAGCAACCCTTCGGGCCTTGTCGCGACCCAGTCCTTCGGCGAGATTTACGATGAAGCGTTCGCAAACCCGCTGACCGAAGGACTGGTCGTCAAGCTGCGTTATCGTTTCGGAACCTGAATGTGGCGGCTTTTGCCATGGGGCTCCTCGATCGTTGCGCACCATGACCGGCCGGTGTCGCGGGAAGAACTGCTGACCCAGGTGTGGGGGTATGCGCGTCACCTGGAGACACGCACGGTCGACATTCACATCGCCAAGCTGCGGCGCAAGATCGAACCGGACCCCAAATCTCCACGATTCTTGACGACAGTACGCGGCGCGGGATACCGCCTCGTGCGACGAGGCCGCGTCGAATACTGACCCCGGGACGGCTGTGGCTGGTCGTCGGCGCTGTGCTGGTCGCGCTTCTGATACCAACCGTCACCCTGTTGTATCAGGCGTTTCAGCAACTGCAGCTCGCAGCGTTCTACCAACATCGTCTGCTCGCCGAGGACCTGACGGAGGGATCAGCGAACGTGTCCTTACGATGATTGCCCGGGAAGAAGCAAGATCAATTGCCGAATACGACTTTCTGGTCGTGAGTGGCAATGAGGACAGCGCATTTATCAAGCCATCACCCCTCGCGTCGTTTCCGGTCGTCAGTGACGTTCCCGGTCTATGGTCTTTCTTTCAGGTACACCCGGATGGTTCCCTGACGCCGCCGTTCGTGCCGCCAGGAGACCTCGACTCCAACCGATACGGGGTTTCAAAACCGGAGTTGCAAGAACGCCTGCTCCTGCAAACAGAGGTGGCACGACTCCTGGCGGGCAACAACTTGCGCCGGCAGACCGCTGCTCCTCCTGTCCTGGACGAGGGCCTGGACAAGGGCGGGACGAGAGCGCAGACGACAGCGTCAACAGGAGCGTGAACGCAAACGAGCGTGGTGCTCCCGCAGAGGCCGACGAGACGAGCGGTGAGGCGCTTTACGATCAGCTTGTCGCGGCGATCCGGGAGGCGAAGGAGACGGAGTCGAGTTTGAAGAGCGAGGTCGCAGCGCGATTTGATCCCAGCTCGCGAGCCGGCTCAAAGAAAGATGTCCGCCCGGCGCGCCGGGACCCGGAGAAGGCCAAGCGGGTCGAGGACCGCTATCGCAGCGAAAGTGAACTGACCCGAGAGACTGTGGGCACGGGTATTGGACTCGCCCTCGTGCATCAACTTGTGACGCTGATGGGCGGGACGGTAGATGTCGTCAGCGGGTCACCGGGCGCCGAGTTTCGTCTGCACTTCGAGATTGCGGCGACGTCTGGTTAGCAATCCGATAACGATGTGGGCGTAGTGTCGGGTCGTACGCTGTCGGTCGAATTGTTATAGCCTCGATGGCACGGGCCGCTCCGGTGGCAGAATCCCGGGCCATTGGCAGCACGGTCGCGAGCCGTACCCGAATGGTGGTACTTTTCTGTGCCAACATCAAAACATCACACATCCTGACGAGGAATCTCCATGACAGACGCAGCGCCGGACGAGGTCGTCCATCTCGACATCAGCGGCGGCATCGCCACCATCACGCTCGACTCGCCGCGGAACCGCAATGCGTTGTCCCGCCAATTGACGGGCGAACTTGAGGCCCATCTGGAAGCGGCGCTTGGGGATGACGCGGTCCGGGCCGTGGTGCTGACGCACAGCGGCACTGTCTTTTGTGCGGGTGCTGACCTTAAGGAGTCGCGGGACGCGAATGTCGCCACTGCACGCGGGGACGCGCCCGCCCCGCGACGCGGCGGGCGGGGTCTGCCGGGCATGATCGACATGATCTGGCAGTCGCCGAAGCCGGTCGTCGCGCGTGTCAATGGCGCGGTGCGCGCGGGTGGCCTCGGTCTGATGTCCGCCTGTGACTTTGTGATCATGAAGGAGGATGCCACGATGGCCTTCAGCGAGGTGCGTATCGGCGTGGTGCCGGCGGTGATCTCGGTCGTTTGCCTGCCGCGTTTTAGCACACTCAAGGGCGCGGAACTCATGCTGACGGGCGACACGTTCACTGCGGCCGAGGCGGCGGAGTGGGGTTTTATCAACCGCGCTGTGCCAGCGGATCAACTCGACGCGGCGGTCGACGGGATTATCGATTCCCTCAAGAAGTGCAGCCCCAACGCGTTGGCTGAGACCAAGAAGATGGCCCGACTGGTTCCCACGCTCAGCTCGGGCGATGCCTTCAAGGCGATGGGAGAACTGTCGGCGCGGATGTTCGCGACGCCGGAGGCCCGTGAAGGGATGACCGCGTTCGCGGAGAAGCGGGATCCCAGTTGGGTGGCGGAGCAGGGTTGATCGGCGTTGAACAGCTGATGAGAGCACGATCCGTCGAACGCGGACCACGCAGCGCCGAGTGGCGGCTCCTGCTTGGCATCTCGCTCGTGCTCTTGTTCGGCACCTCGGCTGCGACGGCTGCACCCGGGGGGGCGTCGAACACGGCGTCAGACGCAGCATCCGACAAGATGCGCAATGTGTGGGGAGAGATGGTTGAAACGCCCCGTTACGGCGGCACCATCACAGTGACAACGCTCATAGACTATGAGCACACTGACCCCTGGTACAACTGGAATGGCACGATGTCGGCGTCACCGGTCCTTGAGAAACTCGGCATCGGTGACTGGTCCATCCCTAAAGAACGCTATGGCTTCACGTCTGGCTTCGTACCGGTGGACGTCATCACGCCGCACCTTGCTGAAAGCTGGGAGATGCCTGATTCAACGACGGTCATCTTCCACATCCGGCGCGGCATCCACTGGCACGACAAGCCGCCGGTAAATGGCCGTGAATTCGACGCCTACGATGTCGAGATGTCGATCCAGCGGGTGATCGGGACGGGGCCATTTGCCGACCAGGGCCCGAGTCCGTACGCCCACATGATCAAGTCGGCGCAGATCGTGTCTGCGCGCGCCACCGACCCGTGGACGGTCGAGGTCAAGGTCGCCGAACCATCGTTGCTGTCGCTCTCGGCAATGTACTGGCAGTCCTGGGAAGGCTCCTGGATCTCACCGCGAGAAGTCATCGAGCAGTACGGCGATCACCGCAATTGGCGTCACCTGGTGGGCACGGGCCCCTTCATGCTTGAGGATCACGTTGATGGCGTGTCCTGGACCTACCAGAGCAATCCGAACTACTGGTACCGGGACACGCGTTTCCCTGGCATGCGTCTGCCGTTTGCTGACAAGTTGCGGGTGCTCGTCATTCCGGATCGCGCAACCCAGATCGCTGCGCTGCGCTCCGGCAAGATCGACGTGTTGACGGGTCTCACGATTGAAGAAGCCCGGGCGATTGAACGCAGCAATCCCGAGATGCGCATCTTCTACGCGAGATCCGGTGGTCTTAATCGGGAAAGCACGATGCAGGTGACCCGACCTCCCTTTGACGATCTGCGGGTGCGTCAGGCGATGCAGAAGGCGATAGACGTGCCGGCGATAGCGGAGCACTACTATTTTGGTCGGGCGACGTCGGCACCATACGGCCTCGGTGGCCCGGCCGTGGTGGAACTGGGCTGGGACGCCGGGTCGGAGGACTGGCCCGAATCCGTCCGCGAGGGCTACCGCTATGATCCGGCCGGCGCAAAGCGGCTTCTGGCGGAGGCGGGTTATCCGAATGGCTTTTCGTTCACCTATGATGCAAGCCCCGCCGATGACCTCGACCGGGTACAGCTATACAAGTACTACTGGTCGCTGATTGGTGTCGAGACCAAAATCAATGTGCTCTCCAGCGCGGCGGCGGCGTCCAACAAGGCGTATAAGGGGGACTTTGACATGACCGTAATTGGCTTGCGGGGCAACAACTACACGCCCCTTGGCCGCCTTCGCAGCTTTATGAGCGGTGAGATCGAAAACTTTGCCCAGTGGAAGGACCCGAAATATGACGCCCTGGCGCGGGCTGCGTACGCGGCGGATGATGTTTCGACCTTCAAGCGGGAGGTCGCCAGGGCGAGCACCTACTACGCGAGCCAGCACATCACGCTCGCGAACGCCTATCCGGATGCGATCGTTGCTGTTCAGCCCTGGATCAAGGGCGGTTACTGGGGCCAGCGTTCGATCGGAGGCGGTGGCATGATCCTCACGATGTGGTCGCGCTTCTGGGTCGATGAGTCGATGAAACCCTGAGTGGATGAAGCCCTTAGGCTATGAAACCCTTAGTCGATGAAACTATGAATCGATGAAACCCTTAGTCGATGAAAACAGGAGTCGATGAAACCTTGAATCAAAGCAAGCGGATGGCATAGCCATGGGCGGTTATCTCTGGCGACGGCTGGCCTACATGGTGCCCACACTGCTCGTGGTCAGCGTGATCATCTTCTCCCTCGTGCGCATGGTGCCCGGCGACATCATCGATCAGATGGTTGCCGAGATGGCCGCACAACCGGGCGCGAGCGGAACTGTTGATCGCGCTGCTATCGAACGACGACTTGGCCTTGATGTACCGGTGTACGTGCAATACGGCCGGTGGATTGCCGGCGTTGTGCAGGGCGACCTGGGTGAGACATTCAGCGGCTATGGCTCGGTGACAGAGAAGATTTTTGGGCGTCTGCCGGTCACCTTCGAACTCGGCCTGCTATCCATCCTGATCGGTCTCGTCATTGCGATTCCAATCGGCATCTACTCAGCGATCCGGCAGAACTCGGTCGGCGACTACGTTGGCCGCACCACCGCCATTGCCTTCATGTCGGTACCCAATTTCTGGGTCGGCACGATGGTAATGATCTATCCGGCCGTGCTGTTCCGATGGTCCCCGCCAATGGAAGTGATTCCGTTTTTTGAAGATCCACTCGGCAACCTCGGCATGTTCGTGATCCCGTCGATGGTGCTCGGCATGTCACTCGCCGGCAGCACCATGCGCATGACCCGCACGATGATGCTGGAGGTACTGCGCCAGGATTTCATCCGTACTGCCTGGTCCAAAGGGCTGCGTGAACGCATCGTCATTCTGCGGCACGCGACGCGCAATGCCCTGATCCCGGTGGTCACGTGGGTGGGTTTTCAGATACCGATGCTGGTGGGCGGCGCGGTTGTCACTGAGACTATCTTTGGCTTGCCCGGAACCGGTCGTCTGTTGGTCGATGCGCTGAGTGATCGCGACTACCCGGTGGTGACCGGTGTCGCGCTGATCGTGGCCGCCTTTGTGGTACTGGTGAACCTGCTGGTCGATCTGACCTACGCGTGGCTCGACCCGCGGGCGAGGCAGGACTAGTGTCTGAAGCAATATCAGTCACAGGTGAGCTACCTGCCCGGCGCAATCCGCTCGTCAGGTTCTGGGTTCGCTTGCTGCGCGAACAACCGCTCGGCACGGTCGCCGCAGTCATCGTCATCGTCTTTGTTCTCACAGCGATCTTCGCCGACGCGCTTGCGCCGTATGACTACTCGATCCCGGATTTGCCGAGCCGGCTCGACGGTCCGACCCTTGCACATCCGCTTGGCGCCGATCAGTTGGGTCGCGACGTGCTGAGCCGCGTGATCCATGGCGCGCGGGTGTCGCTCATCGTCGGCTTTGCTGCGGCCTCTATCAACGTGGTGGTGGCGGTCATCATCGGTGCGATCAGCGGCTATTTTGGTGGCCGGGTAGACATGATCGTGCAGCGCTTTGTCGACGGCTGGATGGCGATCCCCGGCTTGCTCATTCTGCTCGTGGTGATGTCGTTTCTTGGTCGCGGCATGCTCAACATTGTCCTTGTACTTGGCATCGCGGGCGGCATCGGCGGCTCGCGGTTGGCGCGGAGCGCGGTTATCGCGATCAAGGACAGCCTCTATCTCACGGCCGCCCGAACGGTCGGCGTGCCGGTGCGGCGCATCCTCAGTCATCACGTGCTGCCCAACATCATGGCCCCCCTGATCATCCTCTTCAGTGCGAGCGTGGGTGGCAACATCCTGTCCGAGGCAACGCTCAGCTTTCTTGGGTTCGGTCTGCCCCCCGATGTGCCGAGCTGGGGCGGCATGCTGAGCGGTGAAGGGCGCAAGTTCATGGAAATCGCTCCACACCTCGCGCTCTGGCCAGGGCTTGCCCTCACAATCGTCGTGTGGGGCACCAACATGTTCGGGGACTCCTTGCGCGATCTGCTGGATCCGCGAATGCGTGGTGGCGGCGGTGGCTTCTCATGACGGACAGCGAGCCACTACTGCAGGTCACTGACCTGACAACGCATTTCTTCACGGAAGACGGCGTTGTCCGGTCGGTCGATGGTGTCAGTTTTGACGTCAACAAGGGCGAGGTGCTGGGTCTGGTCGGCGAGAGCGGGTCAGGCAAAAGTGTGACCGCATTGTCGATGTTGCGACTGATCCCGAGTCCACCCGGCCGGATTGTCGCAGGCGAGATCCGCTTCGATGGCCGCGACCTGCTCGCATTGACTGAAGACGAGATGCGTGAACTGCGCGGCAACGAGATCGCTATGATCTTTCAGGAGCCGATGACGTCCCTGAACCCGGTGCTCACCATCGGTCGGCAGGTGGCCGAGCCGCTCGAGGTGCACCAGAACCTGCCGGTGAAACATGCGCTTGCGCGCGCGGTCGAGTTGCTGGGCGAGGTCAATATCGCGGACCCCGCCATTCGCGCGCAGGCGTATCCGCATGAGTTCAGCGGCGGCATGCGCCAGCGCGCGATGATTGCCATGGGAATGGGATGTGATCCCATGCTCATGATCGCCGACGAACCGACCACGGCGCTTGACGTCACTGTGCAGACGCAGTTGCTGGACCTGTTGCAGGATCTGACGCGTGATTCAGACATGGCGCTGATCCTCATCACGCACAATCTGGGGGTCGTCGCCCGGTACGCCGACCGGGTTAATGTGATGTACGCAGGAAAGATTGTCGAGAAGGGCCCCGCAGACGCCATCTACGATGCCCCGCGGCACCCCTATACGATTGGTCTGATGGCATCGGTGCCGCAACTGGATCAGGACCTGAAGCAAAGGCTGGTGCCGATTAAGGGACAGCCACCAGATATGTCCAACCTGCCGTCCGGGTGTGCGTTTCATCCGCGATGCCCATACGCGACAGATCAGTGTCGCAGTGAGACACCGGTCCTTGAGTCCGTTGGTCAGGGCCATGAGGCCGCGTGCTGGGTGGACGTTCGTGTCTGAGGCGCCATTTTCTGACGAGAAGCTTCCTGGCGAGAAGCTTCCTGGCGCGGACGTCGCCGGGATAAAGAACCTCGTCGAAGTCACCGACCTGACAGTTCGGTTTCCTGTCTATAAGGGCATCGTGTTCAGACAACGGGTGGGCGACATCAACGCGGTCAACGGCGTCAGCTTCACGATCCGCGAAGGCGAGACGCTTGGCCTTGTGGGCGAGAGCGGCAGTGGCAAGACGACCACCGGGCAGGCGATTCTGCAGATCATTCCGCCAACAGCCGGTCGCGTGTCCTTTGAGGGCCGTGACATTGTGGGCATTGTGGGCGCTGATGAGCGACATTTGCGCCGCGACATGCAGATGATCTTTCAGGACCCGTTCAGTTCGCTGAACCCGCGCATGCGGGTCGGCAACATCATCGGCGAACCGCTTGTCGTGCACGGCCTGGTCGACGGCCGCGAGGCGTATCGCGAACGCGTTGCAGAGCTACTCGATATGGTTGGTCTGTCCGCAGCGATGGCAGACCGCTATGCGCACGAATTCAGTGGCGGCCAGCGCCAGCGCATCGGCATCGCCCGGGCGCTGGCGCTGCAACCCAAGTTCATTGTGTGCGATGAGCCTGTTTCTGCACTCGACGTCTCCATCCAGGCCCAGATCATCAACCTGATCGAAGATCTGCAGACAGACCATGGACTGACCTACCTTTTCATCGCGCACGACCTGTCGGTGGTGCGCCACATCAGCACGCGCGTTGCGGTCATGTATCTGGGCGAGATCGTTGAACTTGCTGATCGGATCAGCATCTACCGTAATCCCCAGCATCCCTACACGCAGGCCCTGTTGGCGGCAGTGCCGGTACCGAATCCGAAACTGGAACGGGCGCGCGATCACAGCAAGATCCAGGGCGAGATCCCGAGTCCGCTCAACCCGCCGAGCGGCTGCCACTTTCATCCACGCTGCCCGCACGCGAGCGAGGTCTGCCGGGAACAAGCGCCCCAGGCACGTGAGATTGCGGCGGGGCATGTGGTCGCCTGTCATCTCTACGACTGAGGGCGCGGGCTTAGCTTTCGGTTGGTACATGTTGATATTGTTGATCGGCGCAACAGCACTCAACCTGTGAAGCGAGCCCGAAATCCAACTCTCGGATCAACCGGTTGCTTGCCCGCAGTGACTAAAGGGTCTTCAAGAATTCCACCAGGGCCCCGCGTTAGTCATCACTGAGCAGGGGGCCGATGATGCCGCCACCGCGACCGTCCCGGAACTCGTGGCCGGTGTTGAGATTGCCGACACGCGCTTCGTCGCCAGCGACGATCACGGGCGTCAGGCCCGTTAGCCTGTCGAGGCGATCAGCGGTGGTCGACACGAAGGCGACTTTCCGGGCGTCGAAACCCCGGTATCCCAGATACAGTTCGGGCGCACGCTGGGCTGCCGGCAACAGGAGTTCATACCGGTTCGCGACCGAGCCGTTGTGCAGAGACGGCCCGGTTGCCCAGATGCCATTTAACGGTCGGGCTTTGTAGCCACGCGGTGCCTGCAGACAGTTCGCCCGGCCGTTGCCTGCCATCGCAGCGCGATCGGCCGATGTCAGGTTGTTGTCATTGTAAAACGGTTATTCACAGTTTGCGCGGTTAGGCCAAGGGCAAAATCGAACGTCTCCCCGGCTCCGACATCACTTCGACAACCTGGCGCTGTCCCTTGACGATACCGCACACCGCGCCGGTGAAGCCGAATTCGGACATATCGATTTCCCGCTCTGCGAGGACGCGAGACTGGGCCGGGTCGGTGCCGATGGTCGCTTGAGGTACCACGACCACCCTGTAAGAACGTCGCATCGCTGCCGGGGAGCGGCTTCCAGAATTGCGTGGACCAGAATGCCCTGGATGTTGTTGGTGGCCGGTGACACTTTTCGCAATGTTGCGTGTACAGAGCCGCACCTTGGCTCGCTTTGTCACGATCGATCGAGCCAAGGATTGGCTCGGGCTAACGCGGCGCCTTGAGCCCGCCAAAGGCCTGCGCCTGCCTTGGGTGAGGGGTGCCCGCCAATTGCGCTTCGATAGCGTGCAACGCTCTGTATCTGACGTCGGATGAATACTGCGCGCTACCGGGGATGAGATGGACAGCCGCGTTGACGCCCATCGCCGCGCCCGCGTTGCGGACCATCGGTTGCATGACGGACGCGTCGTATTGCACTCAGTCGAACCAACTCGAACTCCAGATGTGTGGGTAATTGACCGGTGCATCGGTCGGCGCCACGTTGACGCCATGGTCAAGCCCAAACACGGTGTTACCGATTCTGTTGAGCGCATCCAATCGCGCAAATCCCTCGGTGACGTTCGCGTCTTTGTTCCTGAGCACGATTACGGCTTCGGCTTTGATGCCCTTCACGACATCCTCGAAGCGGTGAAGCATCTGGCGCCTGGCGGCATCGGTTGCATCGTCGCCAAGGACGTTGCGTTCAAACCGTGCGTAGCGTGTAGGCGCGATCGTCTTGAGCAACGCGACGACCATCGCCTCGCCAAACGCATCCAGACTGATCACGGCAGGGCCGCCGTCGATTAAGAGCGTGGTGCCTTCGTGGTTCAACTGGCCGGTGTGGCAGGCGGCGCAGGTTAACCCCACGGCGTTGTAGGGTTCGCCATCGGCACCCGGAATGTCACGTGTCACCGTGAAGCCGACCGGCAGCCCACGCGGATTGGCGGGCGTTGCTTCGCTCGGGATGCAACCAGATTGTGCGAGGTAGGCTGTGTCACTGAACTTGCCGCCGCGCCTGGTTACGTCCGCGAACCAGTGCGTCTTGTCGACCGGTTGTTCGAGCGCAAGGAACCACTCGTACGGCATCGGAACGGTCGCCGTGCCCTGTGACGCGTGGTGAAACCACAGGCGTTGCTCCTGCGTTCAGCCCTGATGCGCAACCAGGTCGACGACGTTGAGTCAGGTTGCACGGGGCTGACGATGCACGCGCTTGGCAGCAGCAGGACCATCAGTGCAACACCGAGATACCGTAGATGGGCAAAGACCTGTGTCGACATCAGCAACACTCCGTGATTGGTTTTGATCGCGATGTATCCCACCGCAGAGAGGCTTCATCGCATTAGTAAAAGGGCGGTGGTGCCATTGGACGCGGGTATACGGCGGCGCAGTGACGTCGGTGAGAATGGTGCGGCAAGCGTGTGCGGCGAGCGCGTCGGTGTAAGGAGCAAGAGGAACGGGGGGTGTGTTTGCCGGCCCGCGTCGGCTGTTGGCTGCGTCAAGAGCGGCGCGTGTTCGATCGATTGAGTTACAGTGGCCACTCCAACATCCGCGCCCCCTCTGCTCGCAAGCAGGAGGTGCCGCTCCCACGCCCGGAGGTCAGACAAGTGCCACGTTCTCTACGCCATGGCCGTCAATTGGTTTCGATCCCCGGACCGTCCGTCATCCCGGATCGCGTGCTTGCGGCAATGAATCAGCCGATGCCAAACATCTATGAAGGCAACCTGATCGAGACGTCGAAGAGCGTGCTTGCCGATTTGCCGGCGATTGCCCGCACGACGGGCGAGGTGTTCATCGCCATATCGAACGGTCACGGTGCATGGGAGATGGCGCTCACCAACACCTTGAGCCGCGGCGATCACGTACTTGTTCTGGAGTCGGGCCGCTTCGCGACCGGCTGGGGCAAGATGGGCGAGACCACGGGTCTGCACGTTGAAACGCTGCCGGGTGACGACCGCGGGCCTGTTGATCCTGCCGGGGTCGAGTCGGCCTTACGCGCCGACAAGGGTCACCTGATCAAAGCCGTGCTCGTGGTCCAGGTCGACACGGCAACCTCGGTGCGCAATGACATCCCGGCGATTCGCGCGGAAATCGATGCGGCCGGTCACCCGGCGTTGCTCATGGTCGACTGCATCGCGTCGATCGCGTGTGAGCGTTACGAGATGGATGAGTGGGGCGTTGATGTGACCGTCGCAGGGTCCCAGAAAGGGCTGATGGTGCCGCCGGGCCTCGGGTTTGTGTGGGCAAGTCCACGTGCGATGAAAGCGCATGAGACGGCCGATCTGCGCACGGGCTACTGGGACTGGGGACCCCGCACCGGCAAGGACGGACACTATCTGCGGTACTGCGGAACACCCCCGATCCAGCACATCTTTGGACTGCGTACGGCACTCGACATGTTGGCCGAGGAGGGCTTGGAGAATGTCTGGTGGCGCCACGAGGTGCTGGCGGGCGCTATCCGCGCAGCGATCGCAGCCTGGTCAGAGGGTGGCGACATCGCCCATAACATCCAGCTTGCCGACTATCGCTCCAACGCCGTCAGCACGGTCCTGACGGGGCCGATTGATGCTTCGAGATTACGCGAGGTGGCAGAGCACGATGCGGGCCTTGTACTCGGCATCTCGCTTGGGGGTTTCGACAATGCCTTTCGAATTGGCCATATGGGACACCTGAATCCGCCGATGGTACTCGGCGTGCTCGGGACGATCGAAGCGGCGCTGACAAACATGGGGGCGCGACTGCCCACGTCCGGGGTGGCTGCGGCCGCCGCGAGTATCGCGCCGCATCTTGGAGCGGGGGGCTAGAGATTCGACGGGTACCCGCGGTTCAGATCACGCCTGCACTCTGCAACCCTGCTATCTCCTCGGCACTGAAGCCTGCTTCCTCCAGCACTGCCACGCCGTGTTCTCCGACCTCGGCAAAGCCGCGTTCGAGGCGCGCGTTGCCGTGTTCAAGCTGAAAGCCGGTGGTGCCGATGCGGATGGGGCCGTCCGGGCCCGGGACTTCCTGCAGGAACTCCCGATGATCTAGTTGCTGGTGGTTTACCGCTTGTCCAACGGTGTTGATCTGAGCGCAGGGAACGCCGCCGGCGACGAGTCGCGCTTCCCAGGTCGGTGCGTCTGCGGATGCGAATACGTCCACAATAATCTTCTGGAGCGCAGCTTCGTTCTGCAACCGACCTGACCAGTCGGTAAAGCGCGGATCATCCAGAGCGTCCGCCCGGTCGATCGTGCGCATCAGGCACTCGAACTGTTTTTCGTTGTTGACGGCGAGCAGGATATGGCCGTCCTTGACCGGAAACAGATCCGCGGTGGGACGACCGCTGATGGCACGGTTGCCATAGGGCGGGTGCTCGCGGTTGGCGATGGTGTAGTCCGCGACACCGGGCGCCTGCATGACGAGCGCAGAGTCGAACATCGCCACATCGACAAGCTGGCCCTTGCCGGTATGGGTCCGTTGGAACAGGGCAGAGGCGACGCCGAAAGCGGCAGTCATGCCCGCGGTCGCATCGCAAACGGCGAAGCCCGCGCGCAGGGGTCCGGCGTCTGCGTGTCCGGTCACGGACATGATGCCGGACAGTGCCTGAATCTTGCCGTCGTAGGATGGCTCGCCCCGGAGCGGTCCTTCGCGGCCGAAGCCGGATACGCAGCAGTAGATGAGCTGTGGGTTTTCAGCGCTGAGCGCATCGTAGCCGATGCCGAGACGGTCCATGACGCCGGGACGGAAGTTCTCCATCACCACGTCCACGTCGCGCACCACGCGCTTGATCACGTCGGCGGACCTGGGGTGCTTGAGATCGAGCGCGATGTTGCGCTTGTTGGCATTGATCGCGATCCATCCGGGGTTTGCGCTGCGAGGCGGCTCGTCCTTGCCTCGCGGCGTGCCGCGCATGTCTTCGCCACCCGGGCGCTCGACCTTGATGACGTCAGCGCCGAGGACGGACAACTGATAGCTTGCGAGCGGTCCCGCAAACACCTGGGTGAAGTCGAGAATCTTCACGCCTTCGAAGGGTCTGGTCACAAGGGAATCCTCCGCGGTTACTGCTAACTGTTTACTGTTAGGTGTTTTCTGCTAACTATTTCTGCTAGCTGGTGCCGTCTCGCCGGTCCGGGTGCGCGTCGTCGCGTACCCGCTGCCCGACTGCCTTGATCTCGTCAAAGTCCGCACGACGGCGTGCGAGTTCGTCCTCTGACATCTTGTCGACATTCTGGAAGTCTTCTTTCCACGATGCATCAACTGACCAATGTTCCGGGGACTGCACGGTGGTGCGTGCCGCCGGCGCCGTTTCCAGCACTCTGAATGCGAGTTCCAGCGTGTCACTTTGCGAAGCTGTGTCGTTGGGTTTGCCGGCAGAGTTGCCGAGCGGAAAGTCGCTGAAGACGAATCGTGGTACGCCGCAGTGCTCGACGATGTCTTTGGCTGAACCCATTACGACGGAGGGGATGCCGCGCGCTTCGAGGTATCGGGCCGTCAGACTCACGGTCTGATGGCAAACCGGTCAATTGGCGACGAGAATCGCAAGGTCGACCTCGTCTTCCTGCAGGATTGCATAGATGTCCCGGCAGTCCTGGTCGATCGTTGTCACCTGGCTGCGATTGGTCGGCGTCCCGCAAAAACGGGGAGCGAGTTTGCCGATGCGACCGGATGCCGCCGCTTCCCTCATCGCGCGCAGCGGAAAGAAGCTGTTTACATCCTCGGCGGTGGTGTATTTGCGATCGATACCCACGTGGGAGACGCCGCGAAACGCATGGCTGTCACTGGAGTCGACGTAGACTTCGTAGAATTTGGCCGCGGCATTGTAGGGCGCGCCGGGCCCCTGATCGCCTGCGCCCTCTTTGTGCGGCGCTGCAGTCGTGACCAGTGCCACGCGTGACTCGGCGAGCGGCTTTGTGACCGGGGTAAACGGCACGTCCGCAAAGTGCGCCCAACGGTAGGGGTTGCCGTAGCCAAGAGCCAAATAGTAATCGGTGAGCCGTTTCATGTACGGCACGGGCATGTCGTAGCCGGGTGTAAATTCGAGCGAGTCAGCGGCTGACATGGGTGCTCCTGTGGTTCCGTTGGTGTGTTGGAGCCCGACAGGTGGACCAGGTCGATTGTCGGGTCGATGGGCTACGAGTATAGGGCTATTGGTGGAGGAAGGGGTGCGGGAAGGCGTGGTGGATGGCACCCGCGCATGGGCGCGCGCGATGAGGCGCGCCCATGGCTGGACAGCTTTGTCGATACGGCGACTCAGGTCTCTTCCGGCGTGTCCTGTCGGTTGCCGCCAAACACGATGTCAGTCAGGGACAGGGCGCCAGGCTCCGCTTCGGTCATCCGCATGGCTGCATTCATGGAGTGGTGCATCGGGAACGCGGCCCGCAGGCCCATCATGTCGTAGTCCGCATTGATCGCTTCCTTCAGCCATCGCGCCCCCGTCGGGTTCTGTTGGGCGAGATCCGCGCAAAGCCTGTTCACTTCACCTTCGAGGTCATCGGGCTCAAAGACGCGTGTGATGAGTCCGATTTTCTGGGCCTCGTTCGCGGTGATCAAGCGCCCCGTCATGAGCAAATACTTGGCTTGCCGCATGCCCAGCATCCACACCCACAGTGGCAGGCTGGTGACGCCGCCCACGCGTTGCGCCTGGTGTCCGAAGGTTGCCGTGTTGGCGGCGAAGGAGATGTCGCACAGCATTTGGAAGTAGCAGCCGGTCGCAATTGCTGAGCCCTGTACCTGCGCAACGGTCGGCTTGGGGTAGTACCAGAGCCGCAGATAACGGTCGCTGATCTTGCGCAGTGCCGGTGCCGAGTCATTCAGTCGCCACTTCTCCTGTCCCTCCGGCGGCACGGTATACGGATTGTCTTTCAAGTCGTATCCGGCACTGAAAGCGGTCCCGGAGCCTTTGAACAGCAGAACCCGCACCTCGTCATCTGCCTCGGCGATGTTCAGGGCGTCGTCCAGTTCTTCGAGTAGCAGCGTGTTGAGCGCATTGCGCTTGTCGGGACGATTGAAGGTAATCGTGCAGACGCGGTCGGCAACGTCATAGAGCAGATGTTGATAGTCAGGCATAGATGGCTCCCGTTTGAAGGTTGATCGTGTCGCGTAATGTGGGACGTCCGCACTTTCCGGTGCCGCTCATTTCTACGCCTCTATCGCGACGCTAACAATAAAAAGGTGATTGAGAGGGTCGCGCTATGAGGCAGAGATAGCGAGTGCAGGCTGCAGTCGCTGCAGGTGATGACGTTGTTTCTTGTGCCGATACTCGGAATCTGTAACTGCATGGTGCCCTCCACGGGGTCTGTTTTTCCGGCCGCCATGTTGCGGCGCGTTGGATAATTCACGTCTTGTGAAGCGAACGTGAAGTCTTCCTTACATTAAGCCGACAGTGGCGGCGAGTAACTCTAGGGGATTCCCGCAATCCCTTGAATGCCCCGGCGCGAATCGCCGGGCCCGAGCCGCAGTTTTCGGTGGTGGACCCCGGCTGAAACCATTGCACGCCTGACGAGTGCGAATGGTCAATCGCGTTTCAACTGGCCTAAGATGGCGTTCAAACCAGCAATCAAAGCGAGACACAGCGATGAACGAGAATGAATCCCCTTTTAACGTGAGTCCCGTCGATGGCGGCTTTCAGTTGTCCTTCGAAGTGCGCACTATCAAAGGCGAGCGGCAGACGAAGAAGGCCCGGTTCGACCAATTCGAGATCATCTGTGACGAAGGCAAGAGCATGGGCGGCGACAACGCAGCGCCGCCGCCATTAGCCTACTTTGCGTCAGCGGTCGCATTCTGAATGCTGACCCAACTCGCTCGGTCGAGCGAAGCAAGAAAGATAGAACTCCAAGACGTGTCGATGACGGTCACGCCCCGCTTCGAACAGACAGGATCGATTGGCGCAGACACGATAAGCAGCCGATTGATCGATGTTGAAACGTCACTTCACATTGATTCGCCCGCAGCGCCCGACGTCATCGCCAAACTCGTGGCCACTGCAGAACGCATGTGTTTTCTGATGGACGCGATTCGAGAGCCGCACGAGGTGCGAAATTCGACCGTGTTGAATGGTGAGGTTATCGATAGTTGAGTGAGCAAGCACGAGAGTGCGGATCTCAAGTCCCTGGTTGACGCGAACTAACGACAGTGGTGGACCGTCGGTGCGGCCGGCCGTTCGTTCGAGGGTCCAGGCTTGTGGCTGCCGTGCAGGGCGGGCAGCCACCCGTTGGCGGCGTTGGCATTGCCCGAAGACAGCATGGCGGTGGCGCTGACAATAAAACACCCTTACCGCAGGTCGTCTGGTGCCCCGGGCAACCGACCGTTAGCATGAGCGCAGATTAGCGTTACCGAACCAACCGCAATGGCGAATGAGGGGAGACGAATGGCGTTCTCGGGATTGGGTATGCACCTTGGGGAATCTGGCGCGGCTGTCGGACGCGCAAACGTGATCGATTAGCTTGGAGAACTTCAGCGGCGACCAGGGCGCGGGCGGTCAGTCGACAGACGGGCGGGCGGCCGGTGCCGCGAGGGGGCTGGGGCAGGGCTGGAAGGTCTCGCCGTACGTGCTCATCGAACCAGGGAATACCTTCACCCTGGCCGACATCGAAGGCAGCGGCGCCATTGCGCACATCTGGATGACCCTCGCCCGCGGGAAGTGGCGCCACACGATTCTGCGGCTGTATTGGGACGACGATCCACAACCGTCTATCGAATGCCCGCAGGGGACTTCTTCGCCTGCGGGTGGGAACGCTATGCACAAGTGACATCACTCGCGGTTTGCGTCAATCCCGGGCGTGCATTCAATTGTTATTGGGAAATGCCGTTCAGAAAACGGGCGCGGATGACGATGGAGAATCTGAGCGAGGAGACGATCTCGGTTTACTATCAGGTGGACTACACGCTGACCGAAGTCCCTGACGATGTTGCTTACTTTCACGCGCAGTTTCGCCGCGTCAACCCGCTGCCCTACAAGGATGTCTACACGATACTTGACGGCGTGCAGGGGCGCGGCCAATACGTGGGGACGTATATGGCCTGGGGCGTGAACAACGCCGGTTGGTGGGGTGGGGGCGAGATCAAGTTCTTCCTGGACGGCGACGGCGAATTCCCGACCATTTGTGGCACGGGTACCGAAGATTACTTTTGTGGCGCCTACAATTTCGATCCCGGCAGCATGGAGCGTGGAACGGGCGACCGGCAACCGGAGTATGTGGAGTTCAATTCGCCCTATGCCGGATTGCCGCAGGTGCTGAGACCGGATGGACTGTACCGATCTCAGCAACGCTTCGGCATGTACCGCTGGCACATCGCCGATCCGATTCGTTTCTAGCAGGATCTCAAAGTCACCATTCAGGCACTGGGCCGGCGAACGGACAAAGACGGACGTTATCTGCCGTTGCAGGACGACATCGCTTCAGTCGCCTTCTGGTACCAAACCTTGCCGGTGGCAGCCTTTCCGCCATTGCCGGATAGAGACTATCTGGAGGTGATCTGAGTCCTGATTGCACTGATGCCTGCACAGGTTCGTGCACTCGTTCCCGCCACATTGTCTTCGGTGTTCTGTTCAGGATGTAGCGTTCGGCTCATTGGTCGCCTCGCTGCTCAGGACTCGCGAAGAGGAGGTCTCGACGCTGGTGGGTAGCGAGGCCCGTATTTCTGTGATTGAGTGTTCAGCCTTGCCTCGGGTCGGGCCGCTGAATCGACGCGAACGGAAGCGCTTGATCCGCCGATAAACGAGAAGCGTGCAGGTGTCGGATGAGATGGCACGGGCGGTGCCCGCCGATCATGGTGATATTCTCCGGGTCCATGCTACTGGACATCGCGCAATGAAAATTGACCGTGTAGAGCACTTCATCACTCATCCGGGGCAGGGCAAGAACCTATGCTTTGTGCGTCTGACCACCGACTCCGGGATAGAGGGTTGGGGCGAGTGTTACACCCAGTCAGATCGAGATCTGCAGATCGTCGCGCACGTCGATCAGTTGACCCGCTACCTGGTCGGTCGTGACCCCACGCACATCAAGGCGTTTACCCAGGCCGCGTATGACGATTACGCGGCGCGACGTGGCGGTATGGATTACTTTTGTGCGCTCTCCGGGCTTGAACAGGCGATGTGGGATATCACAGGCAAGATCGCGGGTCTGCCGGTGCATGCGCTGCTCGGGGGGCAATGTCGTGACCGACTTCGCGTGTATGCCAATGGTTGGTCGGGTGGCGCGAAGACGCCCGCAGAACTGGCGGACAAGGCCGCATCGATGGTCGAGCGCGGCTTCACGGCCATGAAGTTTGACCCGGTGCCGGGGCCCTGGCGAACCTTTGTCGACAAATCGGTGGAGCGGCAGAGCATTGAGAATGTGCTGGCGGTGCGTGACCGCGTCGGTCCGGACGTCGACCTGCTGATCGAGATGCACCGACGGCTTGCGCCGATGCATGCAGCAAGGATTGCGGCGGGGATCGAGTCTGCCGAACTGTACTGGTTTGAGGAGCCGGTGCTGGCCGAGAATCTTACCGCGCTCGCCGAGGTCCGGCGGGAGACGCGCATTCCAGTGGTCACGGGCGAAGCCCTTTACACCAAGTTCGATTTTCGGCGCGTGTTCGAAGCGCGTGCGGCTGACATCATCAACCCGGACGTTTGCAACGTCGGCGGCATCCTGGAACTAAAAGAGATTGCAGCGATGGCGGAGACCGAATTCGTCGCCGTGTCGCCCCACAATTACAACAGTACTACCGTGGGTCTCGCGGCGACGCTGCAGGCCTCCGCGGTCATGCCGAACTTCATCATCACCGAGTATTTCGTCAACTTCGAAGACTTCGGCAGAGAAATCGCGAAGTCGTCATTTGAAGTGGAGGACGGATATATCGAACTGCCGCAAACACCCGGGCTTGGGATTGAGCTGGATGCGGATGCGCTTGCGGCACGACCCTATCGCCAGTTCCCGCCGCGCAAGATTGGCGATTGATTAGTTCCTGCCCCCAAGATTGTGATCCTGACAATTCTTGGGAGTCGGTTTGCAAAAAAACCTCGTACCTTCAAGCAGAAAAGAGGCCTGCGGAAAATGGCCGTGCATCCCTGCACCGCGCGCCAGTGCCCGTCCCAGAACGGACTTCTGGGACAAGAACTAATTAGCCCTCGACGCGGATGCGCGTGCCAAACGCCATCACAGTGAGCGCGTCTTCCCCAAGCTCAAACGCTATGCCAGCGTCCGCAAGCCTGCGTTCAGTTGCTGGCAGGTCCCGGCCTTTGAGGACGAGGCAGAACATGCCCTCGCGGTCGTCCAACTGCGTCTGCAACGCTTGTGCAAACGGCTTTGATGCATCAACCGGTTCCGCCAGCTCGATGACCCCGCCGGCTGGCGGTCTGATGATGACAGAGCGTATGCCGCGTTGACTGTCTGTCTGCGCCGCGTCGGCGGCTAATCCGAGGCCCACTCCCCACGTTGAACTCGCCTGGTCGACATCCGACACGGCGACGATGACCCGCTCAATGCCCGACAGGTCACCCTGATCCTGCATGGTTCCCTTGAATGAGCCGGTCGGGTAGACGCGGATCAGTACGCCGTGTGTTGAGCTCGGGTGGATGTCCCTGCCGCTCGCGTCTGGCATCAGTGGCAGCACCTTCATGCCGCGAGCAATGAGCGCGTCCGCTTCAGGGTTGGGATCGGCGGCTTCAAGCATCAGGGCAAACAGTCCCTCGCCGTGCCGGTCGAGAAAGCGTTGCAGGCTCTGCGCGAGCGGTGCCGCGGGCGTGGCGGGCGACATCAGCTCGATGTTGCTGCCGCCAGCGGGTACGCACATGCCGAGGCTTGCTCCCAGGCTGTCGACGCTGCTCTCGGAGATATCGATGACAGGCACGCTCATCGTCTCGGCGAAGAACGTGACCATGCTGTGAAAGTCTGACGAGGCAATGGCTATGCGCGGCATTCCGGTGATCATGTGTTGCTCCGGGAGGGTTGGGTTGGTGGCTCTGTGCAGAATAGAGATCGTGGCGGCGTTAATCGAGCTGGCTCGATGTTAGGCTTTCGGGTTGGAGCGCGCACTTGGGCCGCGTTGCCTTGAGCATGTGGCGGCGAGTGGCTGCCGACCTGCCCTCGTCGAGGAGACGAACGTGAGGGCCAATAGCTCAATTACGAACCAGGTTAGATTTTGGTTTCTGGAGGCGCGCATTTTGCGCATGAACTCGGGGAACTCCTTCTCGCTCAGCGCGGGCATGTTCTGTGCTGCCGGCTTCACCATGACCACTTTGAGGTTTTCCGCTGGATCCGCCTGGCAGACTCCCAGGGACATGCCGTACCTGAACACCGCACTGCACCGTTGGCGGTGCTTGCGGGCTATCTCGTAGGCGCCCCGATTCTGGATTCGATTGATGACAGGTCTGAGCAGCACGGTGTTGATCTCGGCGATTGGGATTGCGCCGATGTGCGGGAAAATGTCCTTTCCCATTTAGTGAGCCACGTCATGGGTCTGGCGCGCGCTCCATTGCCCCGACTTGATGTCGATCCAGTCGCGGGCGATATCCTGGAAGAGCGTGCTCGCTCTCGCTCTTGCGGCGAGTTTCCGTTTCCTTCGCTCGAGTCCGGGATCCAGACCCTGATCGAGTAGTTGGCGGGCTTCAGTTCGCCGCCGTCGCGCGGTGGCTAGCGAGACGCCGTCATCGCCTGGGTCGTAGACTCCCAGTGCGAGTGTCTTCTCCTTGCCTGCAACTCGGTATTTCAGCCGTCAGTACTTTGCGCCGTTCGGCTTGACGAGAAGGTACATACCTTTCTCGTCGAAGAGTTTGTGGTCCTTTTCGCGGGGTTTGGCGGAACGTGCGTGAATGGCAGTCAGCGACATGTTCGTAGCTCAGATTGGTTACCCCAAATATACCCCTGGTGAGTCCGGATGAAAGTGGACGTTGCTGGACACTATCGGATGATTTACGTATCCATTAACTCATTAAAAAACAGGAGGTTAAGTATAGTTCGTGGACTGTCTCGGACATCCTCGGATTTCCCAGGCAACCATATTGGTGCCCTGAACAGGAGTCGAACCTGTGACCCTCCGCTTAGGAGGGGGAGGTAGACCAGTAAAAATGGGCTGCACAGAGAAGTATCCATATAATATCCAACCTCAAAAGTTCCTCCAGTACGGGTATTTTATGTTCAAGGTGAGAACTTTTTACGTGTAGAGGAATGTGAAGTTCTTGCCTTCTTTCGTCCATATCAGCCAGAATCTCGGTCATAGCCCCAGTAGCTCAGTCCGGATAGAGCGCTCCCCTCCTAAGGGAGATGTCGCAGTTTCAAATACTGCCTGGGGCACCAGTTCTCTCTTAGGTATTTATGTCTAGTGTATTTGTATGTTAAAGGAGGAAAGAAAATTGAATAAACGTTTGATGTTTGTATTTAGCATGATTTCTCTTCTAGGACTGATTTACGGGCTGATTTACGAAGATATACACAATGGTGTTTTTTATTTTACTACATTTGTAAAAATTTGGCTTGTATGTTCAATACCTCTTATAATTCAAATTATCTATAATTTGATATTTCGTGATTAATGAATTGCACCTAGAAAACAGTTCGCCTCTAGTAATAAAAAAACCCGTCAACACTACTACCTTTAAGCGGAGACCAAGGATGGTAGTAGTGTTGGCGGGTGCGTCTTACTT